>Ga0181538_10000228_pt1 | contig 65047 bp, 67 predicted proteins | sample PEATcosm2014_Bin_40_FD_119773 | JGI IMG/M metagenome (GOLD analysis project Ga0181538, IMG submission 119773) | Peatland microbial communities from MTU Mesocosm Facility, Houghton, MI, USA - PEATcosm2014_Bin23_30_metaG | ecosystem: Environmental > Terrestrial > Soil > Wetlands > Peat | place...
CCCACGATGGGCGCGTTGAGCGCCGTGCCGCCCATCGACCCGTCGAACGACGCGTCGCCGAAGGAGAAGATGCCGCCGTCGGACGCCACCTCCCAGTAGCCGGCGGCGCCGGCGGTGGCCGCCCCGACCAGCGGTCGATCGGACGTCACGGCGGCTCCGGCAGCCAGTGCATCACCGAAGGGGTAGGTGGCGGTGACCTGGGGGAGGTCCGCCGGTCCCCCGCCACAAATGGAGACGAAGGAGTACCCCATCGCCCGGAGACGGGTGATGATCTGCGGGAGGGCGGCCACCGTCTGCGAGCGGTCCCCCCCGGCGTCGTGCATGTCGACGACGGCACCGGGAAAGGCCGCACCGACCACCCGGTCGGCGATCGCCTGCGCGCCGGGGAGGGTCCAGTCCCTGGGGTCGATGGAGTAGCTCATCGTCGTCAGCCCGCGCGACGCGATCTGGCTCAGGACGCCGGCATTCCATGCGTCGTACGGGGGGCGCACGCACTGTGGCGTCGTGCCCGTCACGTTGCGGATCTCGGCCTGGGTCATGTCGACCTGGGAGTCGACACCCGAGGCCGGGAGCGTGGTGAGGTCGGGGTGACTCCACGTGTGGTCCTCGACGGGGAAGCCCGCGGCGACGACCATCTTCGAGTACTGGGGGTAGCGTGCAACCTCCTCGCCGATCTCGAAGAACGTGGCGGGCACTTGGTAGCGCTCGAGCACCGAGAGCACCTGCGGAGTGAAGGGGCCCGGACCGTCGTCGAAGGTGAGGGCGATCACCCGATGGCCTGCCGTCGCCGCCCCGCCGGGCGCCTGAGAAGTCGTGAACGCCACCTGAGCGCTGGAGGCGGCACCGGCCGCCCGAGCGCCGCCTGCGAACAGCACGGCCACGACGCCCAGGACTGCGCATACGACCACGCGTGCGTGCACCGCCACCATGCCTCCCTTCTATCGGATGACCCCGCGGTACGCCAGGGCCACAGGTCATACGCGTCCCACCGGGCCGTCGGACCGCCGGCTCAGTGGATCGCCGCCCAGGCGGCCCAGGCGGCCAGTCCGGCCAGCACCACTGCGGTGACGATCCGGACGGTGGCGATGTTGATCACGCGCAACAGGCTCTGTCCGCTGGCCACGGCGAGCGCCGCCACCGTCCAGAGCGCGAGCACGGCCCCGACGCCCACGGAGAGTGCGTTGTGGTAATGCGCCGCCAGGTTGGCGGTCAGGATCTGGGTGAGGTCGCCCCACTCGGCGACGAAGATGACCAGGAAGGCGGTGACGGCGACGCGGCCGTGCGACGCCACCTCTCGCTCGACCAGCTCCTCCTCATGACGCTCCTTGGCCGCTTCCCGCAGAGCGAGCACCGCACCGGCGAGGAACATCACGGCCACGAGCGCCTCGAGCGCCTGGTGGGGCAGCAGATGGAACAGCGCCACGCCGATCGTCGTGGCGATGACCACGTGGACAGCGAAGGCGGCGGCGGCTCCGAGCCATACGATTCCCGGGCGACCCCGCGTCGACATCACCAGGGAGGCGAACATGGTCTTGTCCGGGAGCTCGCCCAGGAAGATGATCGGATACACGGCGAGGACGATGGCGAGCTGCATGCGACCTTTCTGTCGGGGCCGAACGTAGCGTGCAGGCGCCGACCGGGCGCTTCACGTAGTTTGTGTCGGGCGACCCTCCGGGGTCACCGCTGACCGGCCGACCGTCGGCCCGAGGATTCGGGGAGGCACGTCCATGCTGATCGAACTCACCGAAGTGCAGTGCGCGGAGCTTCAGCGCCTGCTCGAGTGGTCACTGGGTGACCTGAGCACCGAGATCGCCGGCACCGACGATCCCGAGTACCGGGAGGCGCTGCGCGCACGCCGAGCCATCCTCGAGTCGGTGCTCTTCCAGCTCGACAACCCGCCGCGCGTCAGCGAGTAGCGGCGCACTCGCTCGCAGCGGTCACACCGCGTCGGCCACGGGCTCCCCGGGGTCCGTCCGGTCGACGATTGCCAGGACGTTCGTCATGACCTCGCCGAACTCATCGGGGTCGGCGAGCATCCACGAGTGTGTCCCCGCGACGGTCACGACGTCGGGGTCACCAAGCGCTCGGCACATGTCCTCGAACGAGTCGCGTGTGATGAGGTGGTCGCGCTGCCCCCAGAGGACCACGACGGGCAGCCCGCGGGTGCGAAGTTCGTCGAGCTCCTCCATGAGGTCGGCCCGTCGGGCGATCCCGGCCGTGCGCCAGAACGACCTCGGGTTCCGCACCAGGTTCCCGACGGCCTCGGACAGGATGACGGGCAGGACCCGGTGCGCCTGGCGGATGGGCAACAGGTCCGAGGGGAAGTGGATGCCCCAGTCCCACAGCGGCCGCTCCGACATGGACCGGATCGTCGACCCCGAGTGGGCCCAGGCCGAGCCCCCGACGGAATTGATGAGGACAAGGGCGCGCACCAAGTCGGGGTGGTCGTGCGACAGCTCGATGGCGACCCCACCGCCGAAAGAGTGGCCCATCAGCAGCACGGGGTCCCCCACGCCGACGGCGTCGAGGAATGACGCGACCCAGTCCCCGTAACCACGCAGGGAGGAGGACGCGCGCGGCAGGGCCGCCGTCCCTCCGAACCCCGGGAGCGCGGGGGCGTAGACGTGCAGCCCGGCGCGCACGAGGCGCGAGAGCGCGCGTTTGTACGCCTTGTGGTCGAGGCCCCAGCCGTGGAGGAACACGGCCGGAGCACCCGTGCCGGCCTCGCCGTATTCGGCGCCACGGCCGTCCACGGTCGTCCGCTTCCAGTCGAGCCAGTCGGCGCCGCGCGCGGTCGACCCGTCCAGGCCGTCCGCGGCGGGACCTTCCTCAATCTCCGTTCCGCCCATGAAGCCACGATGGCGATGGCGACGGGGGTGTCCTAGGGCCGAATGACCCATTGGCCGCCCGTGCAACGCTCTTGCCACCGAAAAAGGTACCTTCGACCCCATCGGCACGGCACCGCCGTGCCTCGCACGGACCGGGAGGGCGACGATGAGCCGCACCAGGCCACAATGGATCGGGGAGCTGGTCGACCTGCTGCGGGTCGCGCCCGGCTCCCGTGTCACGCTCTCCAAGGACTTCGACCCTTCCTTCACCTCCCGCTTCGTCGACAAGAAGGACGGAGCCGAGTTCCTGGCCGAGAGCGTGCAGCTCCTGGCGGCGTACCAGGATCGCCTGGCCGCCCAGGACACCGACGGGTTGCTGCTCTGCCTGCAGGCGCTCGACGCGGCCGGGAAGGACGGCACCATCCGCCACGTGATGAGCGGCGTGAACCCCCAGGGCGTGCACGTGAGCAGCTTCAAGGTGCCCTCGACCGAGGAGCTCAACCACGACTACATGTGGCGGTACGCCGAGCGGCTGCCGGCCCGCGGCGAAGTCGCCATCTTCAACCGCTCGCACTACGAGGAGGTGCTCGTCGTCCGGGTGCATCCCGAGCTCCTTCAGCGCCAGCACCTGCCGGGTGAGGCAAAGGGCGAGGACATCTGGAAGCGCCGGTTCACGGAGATCAACGAGTGGGAGCGCTACCTGAGCGACAACGGGATCCGCGTGCTCAAGGTGTTCCTCAACATCTCGAAGGAGGAGCAACGGCTGCGCTTCCTGCGGCGTCTCGACCTGCCCGACCACAACTGGAAGTTCTCGGCGAGCGACGTCCACGAACGCAAGTACTGGGACGACTACCAGCGGGCGTTCTCGGACATGCTGTCCCACACGAGCACCGAGTGGGCGCCGTGGTACGTGATCCCGGCGGACCACAAGTGGTTCGCCCGCATCTGCGTCGGGGCCATACTCGTGGAGGCGCTCGAGGAGCTCGACCCCCAGTACCCAGAAGTCACCGAGGAGCAGAGACGCCTGGAGCGCGACGCGAGGGCCGCGCTCATCGCCGAGGCCCCCCCGGGCGGGAAGGCAGACCCGATCGGTGGCTAACCGGCCACCGCGTCCCCATCGTCGGTGGCGGCGACGAGGTCGAGGAGCGAGCTGCCCGTCATGGTGAAGACGGTCTCGTCGTCACACTGGCGCCACAGGTCGAGCAGCTCGAGCGAAATGGGATCGCAGCCGTAGCGCATGGGGCCCGAGCTGTCGAGGATGGCGTCGACGACGGCGGTGGCCGCCGCTGCCGGCTCCACGACACGAGGATCGGCGTACTCCTGTCGCAGGGTGGCGGCGACTCCCGCCATGGCCCGGTAGTCGGCGAAGCGGGATGCGTCCGACTCGCCCGTGCTGAGGCGGAACATGTCGGTGTCGACGGGACCGGGCATGATCTCGACGACCCGGATGCCGAAGGGGGCGACCTCGACCCGGAGGCTGTCCCCGAACGCGGACGCGGCCGCCTTCGACGCCCGGTACGCGGAGAAGAAGGGCACGGCGGCAATGATCGAGGACGAGGTGACGGTGCACACCACCGATGGCTGGTTGGCGCGCAGGATCGGAATGGCTGCCGCCGTCACGGAGACGACCCCGAAGACGTTGGTCTCGAACATCCGGCGCCAGTCGTCGAGGTTGGCGTGCTCGACGGGGAGGTAATCGGTGTCGATTCCCGCGTTGTTGACCAGCACGCGTAGGTCGTCGGGCAGTTCGAACGTCGACGGATCGGTCACGTCCAGGCGCCGGACCGTGAGCCGACCGCGTGCTTCGTCCGCCATGGATTCTCCTGCGGCCGGGTCACGCATGGTCGCGACCGTGTCGAACCCCCGATTGGCCAGCTCGAGCGCAACCGCCCTCCCGATGCCGCGGCTCGCACCTGTGACAAGCGCACTCCCATGAATGTCCATGGGCCCGATTCTTTCCTAGTTGCACACTCGGCGGTAGCGTGCCCGCGATGGGTGTCTACCGGGACCAGGTGGTGCCCCGCCTGGTCGATCGGATGTGTGGGGCCGCCGGGTTCGACCCCTGGCGGGCACGGGTGACCGACGGCCTCTCGGGCCGGGTGGTCGAGGTGGGCTTCGGCTCCGGGCTCAACGTCCCGCACTATCCGGACTCCGTCGAAGAGGTGCTGGCCGTGGAGCCCGCTCTCGTGGCACGGCGCCGGGCCGAGACACGGATCCGCGCCTCCACGGTCCGCGTCGAGCACGTGGGCCTCGACGGACAGGAGATTCCGCTGGACGACGCCTGCTGCGACGCGGCGCTCTTCACGTTCACGCTGTGCACGGTGCCGGAACCCGCCCTGGCGCTCTCGGAGGTGCGACGGGTGCTCCGGCCGGGCGGCACGGTCCACTTCCTCGAACACGGGCTGTCCCCCGACGCCCGCGTGGCCCGCTGGCAGCACCGCCTCGAGCCGGTACAGCGGCGCGTCGCCGACGGGTGCCACCTGACCCGACAACCGACTGCGCTGGTCGAGAGTGCAGGCTTCGTCATGCAGCGCAACGAGCAGCGCTACGTGCGTGGGCCGAAGCCGTGGTGCTGGCTGACCCTCGGAGCAGCCGTGAAGCCCGGGGCTTGAACGTCCGGGCGTCCGGGGGCGGCGCCTGATCAGAGATCGAACGCGGTCGGATGCCTCGGCTCGTACAGCAGCATGTGGCCCGCACCGGGGATCTCGAGCTCAATGGTGCGGCCGAACCCCCGGACCTCGATTCCCCCCGCGACATGCGCGCCCTTGGCGGTGAGCTCGGCGACGGTCTGCTCGATGTCGTCGCACACGAGCGAGATCTCGTGGTGCGGCGCTCCCCCGTCGGCCGGGTGCACCCCGAGCTCCGAGGGCCCGGTCCCGAAGATCAGCCAGCCTCCGTGGGCATCGACGTGGGGCCAGCCGAGCACATCGCGAAAGAACGCTCGCGCCGCGTCGGCGTCCTCGGCGTAGACAAGTGTGTGGACCCCGGTGATCATGCACCGCGACGATACGGTGGCGCCGCCCCCGGTGCCACGTGTCACGCACGTACGGCGCGCTGATCGGCTCGGGACCGGCCGGAGTTGGCCCACGACCGCAGAGCTGGGAAAGGATGTGACCAGCCCAGCGGAGGGAGACCAGATGTCCACGCTGCTCGTTGACCGACCCGAGGACGGTGTCGTCCGGATCACCCTGAACCGGCCCGAGACACTCAACGCCATGAACGCAGAGCTCATCGCGGAGCTCCATGACGTCCTGAGCGGCATCGCGGCGGACACCTCGTGCCGAGTCGTGTTGCTCACCGGCTCGGGACGGGGATTCTGCGCGGGCCTCGACCTGGGCGGCTACGGCAGCGCACCGGGCTCCGAGGGCCTCGGCCGGGTCGAGAGAACGTTCGCGACGCAGACGCACATCGCTGCGCTCGTCCCGCTCCTTCGTTCGCTGCCCCAGCCGGTGATCGCCGCCGTCAACGGGCCGGCTGCGGGTGGTGGCCTGGCGCTGGCCCTGGCCAGTGACATCCGGATCGCGGCGTCATCGGCGCGCTTCAACGTCGCCTTCGTCCGGCTCGGCATCTCGGGCTGCGACATCGGCGTGAGCTGGCTGCTCCCCCGCCTGATCGGGGCTTCGCGGGCCTGGGAGCTCATGCTCACCGGCCGCATCATCGGGGCCGAGGAGGCGGACCGCATCGGCCTGGTCCTGCGCGTCGTCCCCGACGACGACCTGATCGGCGCCGCGCTGGAGACGGCGGGCCTCATAGCCGCCAACAGCACCTGGGGCATCCGGATGACCAAGGAGGTGATGTGGTCGCAGCTCGAGGTGGCGTCCCTCCAGGCGGGCATCGACCTCGAGAACCGGACCCAGGTCCTCTCCTCCATGACGGGCGACATGCAGGAGGCGGTGGCCGCCTTCCTCGAGAAGCGACCGCCTCGCTACGGCGGCACGGGGAGTCCGGCCTCCTAGCCCCTGCTCGCCCTGACCCCGACTGCCGGCATGGCTACGTTGGGACCCTTGATGCGGGGCCGCGACAACCTGACCGTTGCCGATGTCAGGCGGGGGTGGTGCCGCCTGGCCGTGTGGGCCGTGCTGCCCCTCGCGTTGCTCCTCACCGGGTGCTCGGCGGGCGGGCACTCCGGTGAGGGAGGACTGGCGAACCCTCCCCACACCGTGTCCCCCTCGCCGAACTACACGGATATCTGCGCCCCCATCGGGGCTGACACCTCCAGCCCGTGCCTGCGGATCACACTGGAGGCGATCGACACCGCCCGGGCGGCCGAGGGCCTGGGCCCGATGCGGCTGCCGTCCGACTTCGGCCGCCTGACCGTGCCCGAGCAGCTCTTCGTGGCGATCGACAGCGAGCGCGTCGACCGGGGGCTCCTCCCGTTCCCTGGCCTGACCCCGGCCCTCGACGGGAACGCCCAGAAAGGCGCCGACGACGCGGGGTTGCCGCCCCGCCCGGGCGCGGGCTACTCCGCTGTCGACACCGAGTGGATCGGTGCGATCGACAACGGCCTCGATGCCGACTTCCAGTGGATGTACGACGACGGCCCCAACAGCGGCGTCCCGGATTGCTCTGGCGGCCGGACGTCGGGGTGCTGGGCCGACCGGCAGATCGTCCTGGACCGGTTCGGGTCCCGGCACCTCGTGATGGGAGCTGCCTTCGACCCAGCCGGTGACACGTCGCCGGGCGACAAAGGCGGGTCCTCGCTCGCGGCGACATTCGCGGCGACCAGCTCACGCGACGCTGCCTACAGCTACTCGTGGAGGGAGGCCCAGGCGGCCATGGCGGCCGGGACGCTACGGCCGCTCCGGTCGATCCCGTCCACCGAGTCCGACACCGGCATCCCCGATCCGCGCACCAACGTGCTCCCGGTTCCCGACTACACCCGCGTGTGCGCCAGCGGGCTGGACGACTCCCCTGCGTGCATCGACGCCGCCCTGGCCGCCATCAACCACGCGCACGCGCTGGAGGGCATCCGGCCCATGGTGCTCCCCTCGGGATTTGCCCACATGAGCGTGGCCGATCAGCTCTTCGTCGTGGTCAACCTCGAAAGAGTCGACCGGGGACTCTCGCCGTTCGGCGGCCTGACCACCGCGCTCAACGAGAACGCCCAACGAGGCGCGGACATCGCCAGCGATCCGCCCGATCCCGGCCAGGAGTACGTGCTCGACGATGCGGAGTGGGCCGGCGGCTCCTCCAACGGGCTCGACGCCGACTACGGGTGGATGTACGACGACGGGTTCGACAGCGGCAATCTCGACTGTCTGCATCGAGGGGCCCCCGGCTGCTGGGGACACCGGAAGGGCATCCTGGACGACTTCGGGTCCGGGGCCAACCTGGTGATGGGGGCCGCCGTCAACACCAGAGGTGACACCCACAGGGGTGACTCCGGCGGCACCTCCATGGCGGTCACGCTCGCGGTCGCCGACGCACCGGCGCGGTCGTTCACCTACGGCTGGGCGCAGACCCTGGCGGCCATGCCACCGGGCTCGAACTGAGCGGCACCTCTACCCCCTTTGCGCGCGCCCCTCGTAGAGTCTGTGCGTGCGCCCGCAGATCTTCGTGAACCCGTCGTGCTCCAAGTGCCGTTCGGCACTCTCCCTCTTGGACGAGCACCATGTGGAGGCCGAGACCGTCCACTACCTGGACCAGCCGCCCACGACGGCGGAGCTGGGACGGCTCATGCACCTGCTGGGCATCGACGATCCACGCCAGATGATGCGGACCGGCGAGCCCGTGTACGCCGAGCTGGCGCTCCAGGACCGCAGGTCGGACGAGCTGCTCGAGGCGATCACCCGGCATCCCATCCTCCTGGAGCGGCCGATCTTCGTGGTCGGGCAGAGGGCAGTGATCGCCCGTCCACCGGAGCGAGTGCTCGAGCTCCTCTGAGCGTCCCACGTCCAGCTGGCGACGGCTCTTAGGGTTGGCGCAATTGGTGACAGGGGGAAGACGAGGAGGGCGGTGGTGACCGGTTCTTTGGTGTTCTACGGGATCCTGGGCATCGCGAGCACGGTGCTGGCATTCCTCGTGAACCGGCGGCTGTTCTCCGGTGGCGCGGCGGGCCCGGTGACGGTGCTCGAGGGGATCTACTACGCCGTGGGCGTGTGCTCGCTGCTGCTCGGCTGGTACTTCAACATCCGTTACACCCACCTGTACGGCCACCGGGCGACCTACGTCAACTACACCAAGATGCTCTTCACCAACTGGGCGGCGGACTCGGCGGCCCAGGACTACGTCATCGTCAACGTGGTGCTCATGCCACTGTGGACCATCGTCGAGGGTGGCCGGCGCGGCCTCAGGTGGGCATGGATCTTCTTCGTCATCAGCCTCTTCACGAGCCTGGCCTTCGCGATCGCGTTGTTCCTGGCGTTCATGGAGCGCCAGCTCCGCTACAACCGGTCGCTGGTGCCCTCCAGCACCGCGTAGCCGGCGTTGTAGCCGGGAATGAAGGTGACGCCGGGTCCCCCGTGGCACCCGGCGCCGCACAGGTACAGGCCGTCGACCGGCACCGGGTTGTCGGGCCAGCCCCGGGGTCCCGGTCGGAAGGGGCCCATGAATTCGGGTTGCAAGAGCCCGTGCGTGAAGTCCCCGCCCGTGCACCCGAACATCAGCTCGTAGGTGTAGGCCGGGTAGTTCAGCTGGCGCTCAATGAGATCCGGGAAGTTCGGGGCGACGGAGGCGATCTTGGCCACGATCCGTTCGGCCATCTCGTCCCGCTGCCTCGCCTGCGACTCGCGGTCGGCCGCGACGGGCAGGTAGAACGCGAAGCTGCTCGCCGCGTGCTTGCCGGGAGGGGCGAGGCTGGGGTCATCGAGCGTCGGGATCTGCAGGTTGAAGGAGGGTGACCGTGGCACCTCGCCCCGGACGCACCCCTCGAAGTCGAGCTGCATCTGCTCGGCCGTGCCGAAGAAGGTCACGTTGCGGCCGAACTGACCGTCGTTGAGCGCCTCGTACGGCGCGCTGTACCCGGGCAACCCACTGAGCGCGAAGTGAGCCTGGAAGTAGGCCGCACGATGGTCGATGGCCGCCACCCGGCGGGCGAAGGCCTCCGGAAGGGTGTCGGCATCCATCAGGTGCGCGAACGTCGCGGTCGGGTCGAGATTGGACACCACGACCGGGGCGGTCGCGACCTCCCCGTCCCCGAACTCGACCCCCTTGGCGGCGCCGTCCTCGACCAGGATGCGGGACACCTTCACATGACGGCGCAGCTCACCGCCGTGGCGTTCGAACAGCGCACTCAGGTGATCGGCGATGGTGCCCAGACCGCCGCGCACCTTGGACATCGTCGCCGTCCCGGGCGAGGCGAGGGCGAAGGCGAGACAGAGCGCGCTCCCCGGTGAGTACGGACCGCGGAAGGTGGAGTTGACCGCGAGGAAGGCCAGCATGCTGCGCACCGGCGCGTGCTTGGACTTGTCGGGAAGGAAGCGGTCGACCACGTCCATGACGCTGCCGAACATGGCCGTCCGGATCGCCTCGCGCTCGGTCTCGTTGGCCGCGCAGTCCCACATGGCGTCGAGCGACCGCGGCGGCCACGTGCGCACGTCGAATCGCCCGATGGCCCGGGCGGGGGCCTCGGCCCAGGACGCCACCTCCGCCATCCCGAGCACCGCCTCGATCCCCAGCGCCTCGCCCAGGTGCTCGAGCAGGCGCTCGGGATCCGAGTAGAGGAAGATCGGCTGCTGGCCCTCGTTGATGCTGGCCGACTGCACTTCGGGCTCGTAGATGGGGCACGAACCGAGGTCGAGATCCTCGAAGATCTCGTTGGGCACCGGGAACTGGATGGATCCGGCCAATTCGAAGCGGTAGCCGCGGATGAGCTCGGTGGTCGAGGCCATCCCGCCGATGAAGTGGTTCTTCTCGAGGCACAGCACCCGCAGGCCGCCACGAGCCATGACCGCGGCGGCCGTCAGGCCGTTGTGACCAGCACCGATCACGATGGCGTCGTAGTCCGGCATCGTGACGGGACTGTAGCGACCCGCGACAGGCGCCGCGGGGAGAAAGGCTGTTACGCCGGACGTAGTACTCGGAGCCTGCCGGCGGCGAGTCACCGGGGAACGGGGCGGCGTCCCGTGACCCCGAGATGATTAGAGAGGTCGTCGATTGGCAATGCTCCCCCCGAGAGAAGGAGGAGCCGTGAGCAACTCAGCCAACGACGTGGCCGCTGCACACACGACGGTTCAGGAGGCGACCAAGGACGAGGAGGCCCGGGAGGCCGTGGCCTCCCACACGGCCGACCGCCCGCCGACCCCCGGCGAGGAGGCCGCCGCCGAACGCAACCAGCTCGATCCCGACGTCGCCGCGCACGAGCGGGAGATGGGGAAGCTCGGTGCCGAGATTGAGGGCGAGGGTCAAATCGACTGACCCGACCCGACCGGAGATCAGCAAGTCCCTCCCGACGCAGATCCCCTCGCTCTTTCCCGCCAGCCGACTGATTCCCCTCCCCACGGTTCGACGCAACCCGTATGGAGGCACCCGGCGCGTGCACCCGCACACGGGCGCACGCGCCGACCGGGTCGGTCCACCTTCGGTCCGGGCGGGGCGGGCAAGATGTCGGGATGGTCGCGCCCGGCGGCAGTCCGGTACGACAGGGTGAACCGCCGAGCGACGCCGACGCGGCCTTCCTCGAGCACTTCGACTCGGCCTTCCGGCTTCCCATCATCATCTCGGCGGTCCTGCCGCTGATCGTCGCGCCCGAACAGGGCAACGTGGTCTCCCTCGTCATCGGCGTCGTCACGTGGCTCGTCTTCCTGGTGGACTACGTCGTCCACCTGCGCCACGCCGAGCACTTCGGCCGCACGGCCTTCGGGCGTTTCGACCTGCTCATCGTCGTCGCCACCGCCCCGTGGTTCCTGCTCCCCGGGGCGCATGGTGGGAGCTTCGTCGTCCTGCTCCGGCTGGCCAGGCTGGGCCGGATCATCATGGCCAGCAAGGGCTCACGCCAGCTCTTCCAGCGACTGGGCCGGGTCGGCGCCGTGGCCGGCGGGGTGCTCGTCACCGGATCGCTCGTGGCGTACTACGCCGAGCACCCGACCAATCCCGAGTTCGCGACGATCGGCGATGCGTTCTGGTGGGGCATCGTGACGATGACCACGGTCGGGTACGGCGACATCGTGCCCAAGACGCCGACGGGCCGCTGGGCGGCCGTGGTGATCATGCTCACCGGTGTCGCAGTGCTGGGCCTCCTCGCCGGGTCACTGGCCAGCTTCTTCCGGCTCGGGAAGGGAGGTCCCCCCGGAGACGACGTGACGGCGGGCGACGACAGCGCCGGACCTGGTCCGGACTCGACGACCGCCCTGGGCGCCCTCGTCGCCGAGGTGGCCTCGCTCGGGCAACAGGTCGCACTGCTGACGGAGCGCATCGGCGACATGGGGGCCTCCGCCGGTCAGCGGGCGGCCGGTCAGCTCTCGGCCGGTCCCGGCGAGGACGAGTCCTGACCCGAACCGGCGCGTGACCACGGCGCGCGGAGCGCGGGCGAACCCCGTGCCGCGCCGGTCAGTGAGGGGCCGCCGGGTGCGGGGCGCCACCGTCCGACTGATCCCGGCTCGCCCCCGGTTGGGCCGCGAAGAGCTCGCCGCAATGATCCGAGCAGAAGTAGAACCGCTCGCCGGCCTGGACGAGGGAGGACGGGGCGTGCGCCGTCTCGACCTGCATGCCGCAGACGGGGTCACGGACATACCCCGTCCCACCGCCCAGCCTCTCCCGGTTGCGATAGGTCCAGTAGAGGAGGCCGAACAGCGCCAGGAACACGATGTTGAGGTAGGTGGTGTAGTTCCACGAGAAGTGGGCCGGGGCGATCGTGGTCGGCCGGACGGTCGGCACGAGACCGGCGGCCCGGAAGATCCCCTCGGTGACGAGGCCGGCGGTCGACATGAGAGCCCAGAAGACCGCCAGCATGCGCAGCATGAGCCGGGTGCCGTAGTAGCGGCGGTAGATCAGGAGCAGCGGGAAGGCGATGAGGTCGGCGAATATGAAGGAGATCACCCCGCCGAAGGAGATGCCCCCCTTCCACAGCGCCGCCGCCAGCGGCACGTTGCCGATGGAGCAGACGAAGCTGATGACGGCGATGAACGGCCCGACGATGACGTTCTCCACGCTCGTCCAGAACCCGTGGCCGCTGATGAACACGGCCTGCCACACCGAGGTGGGGACGAGGACGGCCAGGAACCCGGCCACCACGTAGCCGATCAACAGCTCGCGGCGCAGCATGGTGAGGTCGGACATGGTGTACGTCGCGCTGTCCGCCCACCCCCCCTTGGAGCGCAGGCGCACCGACCACGGCTCCCGCTGCAGATCAGCGCTCTCGCTCGGGCCGTGCTGGTGCTCGCCACCGGCACCGTGCGAGCTCACGCGCTCACGCGCCTCGACGATCCGGCGGCCGCGCAGCCAGAGCGCACCCAGGGTGGCCAGCAGGCCGATCATGATGATGCCGCCGACGAACTCGCTGACGGCGAACTGCCAGCCCATGAGGACGACGAGCACGATGCCCAGCTCGAGCACGAGGTTCGTCGACGCGAACATGAACACCATGGCGGCGATGTAGTCGGCGCCCTTGGCGAAGAGCGACTTCGCCATGGCCGAGGCCGCGTAGGAGCAGGACGAGGAGACCATGCCGTAGCCCGAGGCCCGCACCACCGCCGCCGGGCGATGGTCGCCCAGCTTCTTCTGCATGGCGTCGCGGCTGACGAAGGCCTGCACGGCGCCGGAGATCCCGAACCCCAGGACGAGAGGCCACAGGGTCTCCCAGAACATGAAGAACGCTTCGCGGAGCGAGCGCCCGATATCCACCACGATGGTGGCCGTCGCGAGCACGGGGCTCAGGACCGCACCAGGCGCCCGATGGCGGCCGATGCCTCGCTGAGCTTCTCGGTCGCCTCGTCGCCGCCCTGGCGCACCGCATCGGACACGCAGTGGGCCAGATGGTCCTCGAGCAGCACGAGCGCCACGGCCTGCAGCGCCTTCGTCGCGGCCGAGACCTGCTCGAGGATGTCGATGCAGTAGCGGTCCTCGTCGACCATGCGCTGCAAGCCCCGGACCTGGCCCTCCACCCGGCGCAGCCGCTTCTGGAGGGCTTCCTTGTCGTCGATGTAACCGGGTCCCATGGCGCTCCCTTCGCTGATACCCCCCTAGGGTATAAGGAGCGAGGCCCGCACCGTGCGGCGGCGCACGGACATGGGCCGGACCACGTCAGCCCAGGCTCTCGACGACCCGGCCCATACCTTCCCTCCAGGGCACCTCGGTGTGCCCGAGGATGCCGTGCATCCGGGTGACGTCGGGCCACAGCGGCCACGGAGCGTCGGCGGCGTAGCGGATCCTCACGGGTCGTTGCACCAGCTCGCCCAGGTAGGCGCAGTACTCCTCCGCGCTCACCGTGTCGCTGCCGGCGAAGTTGACCACGACCGGATCCGCTGCGGCCACCTCGAGGGCCCGGATGCCCAGCCGGACGTAGTCGTTCTCGAAGATGGGGTTGTAGTTGTTCGGCGCGTCGGGATGCAGCACGACCTCCTTGCCGGCCAGGATCCGCCGCAGGCGGGTGACGGGCGCTCCTCCCTCGGGCCCGTAGGTCGAGAAGATCCTGATGATGGTCAGCGGCGTGCCGCACCGTTCGGCGGCGAACCGCACGACCGCCTCGCCGGCGATCTTGGAGAGGCTGTAGGCACCGAGGTGGACGCCCGGCGGGTCGTCCTCGGAGAGCGGGCGCCGGCCCTGATAGTCGTAGGCCGAGCCCGTCGAGCAGTAGACGAACGAAGCTCCGGGTGTGGCGGCGACCAGGCGACCGGAGGCCTGCGCGTTGACCTCGAAGAACTGCTGCCAGTCCGACGGCGACTCACGACCGAAGTGCGCCGCCGCGTGGAAGACGTGGGTGATCCCCTCCGGGAGCTCCTCGAGGTCCAGCGTCGCGACGTCGCCCACGATCGGTCGGATCCCCGCGTCGGCCAGCCGCTGCCGGTCGCCCGCGCCGCGGCAGCGCGCCAGCCCGAACACGTCGTGCCGGGCGGCGAGTGCCCGGGCGATGGGAAACCCCACCCGACCCGTCGCACCGGTGACGAGGACCCGCCATGCCTCGCGGGGCCCCGGACCTTCCTCGCCCGCGTCGGCCTGTTCCATCGCGCACCTCCTCGAAGAGTCCGAGACTAGGACTCCGACCGAATCGCCCGCGGCGACAGACGGTCAGCCCGGCGGGCCGATGAGGGAGATGCCGATGAGGTAATCGGTGAAGGTCATGCCCCCAGTCTCGGGATTCGGGCTCGCGAGATCGTCAACCCGGGGGGTGGATTTCCGGATGAATCCCGGGTCAGCCCGCCGGGCCGGGCCGGGCGGCGGGGCGCGGCGGCTCAGCCCCCCAGGATGCCCAGACCTTCCTCCCGGATCCCCTTCGCCCGCGCGTCGGCGAAGCCCTCCAGCCAGACCCGCATCTCCTCGCTGCCCGTCTCGTCCGCCCAGCGGCGCGGCAGGGCGGGAAACGAGTAGTCCGGGGGCAGCGGTGGCGGTCCCGGCTCCCGGGTGCGCCGCTCCATGGCGGCGTCGACCGCGGGCGCCAGACGTGCCGCCTTGGCCCGGGCCTGCGCCTCGTCACGTTCCTTGAAGGCGGGAAGCACCTCGCGGCCGAAGAGCTCGAGTGACTCGCAGATGTGCTCGTGACGGTTCCTGCCGGCCTGCAGCACGAAGATGACCTGGTCGACGCCCGCCTCTTCGAACCGTTCGAGATACGCGCGCACCTGGTCGGGCGTCCCGGTCGCGCCGCGCAGCCCGGTGCGGTCACCCGCCGCCAGCCTGGCGCCGAGCCGTTCCTGGCGCAGCGCGGTCTCGATCTCCGGCGAGTAGCCCTGCTCGCCCCGCCGGTCGACGTACTCGCTCCAGACGTCGGTCGAGCCGGGCCGGTGCTGGCCGAAGACGTAGTAATGGCCGAGCGAGTAGCCGAAGAAGTTGCCGCCCTCGAGCCCGCGGTCGAGGGCCACCCGCTCGTCGGGGTGGCACATCATCTGGGTGACGCACGCGATGTTGGGGTTCACGGCGAGCCCGACGGGGACACAGCGCTCGGCCAGCGTCTGCTCGTAGTCCGACACCCACATGCGCGCCTCCTCCGGATCGATGAAGGCGAAGGTGAGCGCGCCGATGCCCTTCTCGGCGGCCAGCAGGATGGTGTCGCGCCGGGAGCAGGCCACCCACAGGGGCGGGTGCGGCCGCTGCATCGGCTTGGGGACGACGTTGCGCGGCGGCATCTGCACGAACCGGCCGTCGATGCCGGTGAAGGGGGTCTCGGTCATGCACCGCAGGACGACCTCGAGCCCCTCGAGCCAGGCGTCGCGCTTGGTCGCCGGGTCGACGAGGAAGCCACCCAGCTCCGCCTCCGAGCCCGACTCCCCCGACCCGAACTCGACCCGCCCGCCCGAGATGAGATCGAGGGTGGCGACGCGCTCGGCCGTGCGGGCCGGATGGTTGTAGCCGGGCGCGGTCTGGATGATGCCGTGGCCGAGACGGATGTCCTTCGTCCTCTGGCTGCAGGCACCGAGGAACACCTCGGGCGCGGACGAGTGGCTGTACTCCTCGAGGAAGTGGTGCTCGACCTCCCAGACGACGTCGAAGCCCAGGCGGTCGGCCAGCTCGATCTGCTCGAGGGCATCCTGCACGAGCCGGTACTCGCTCCCGTCCTCCCAGGGTCGCGGGAGCTGATGCTCGTAGAAGATCCCGAACTTCACGGAGTGCTCAGAGACGGGGCGCCCAGAGAGTGGAACTCGGCGAGCACGTCCGCCCCGTCGCGGCGCCGGGCGCACCAGAATTCGACCTCGCCGAGCGCGGCACGCCGGCCCTCGTCGCGGCCCGGCCCGAGGCTGTGGGCGAGGAGGGGCTCCCATATCCGTCCGATCATGTCGGCCCCGGCGTGGCGGCGGCCGCCCTCGCCGACCCACGTGCGGTCCCGCATCTCGGAGAGCGCGGTGCGCAAGTAGCCGACGTGGGGGGTCTCGTCGGCACGGATGTACGACACGAGGCGGGCGGCCTCGCCGTCGCCGGCCACGAGCTCGCTGTCGGACATCCACTCCTCGGCCCAGGCGAAGGTGTGGAAGGCCGAGATCTCGATGAAGAGGACGCGGACCATCAGCGACACCATCACTTCGAGCTCGTGCGGAATGTCGTCGGGGAGCAGCCGGGCGGCGCCGGCGCCCGAGCGCCCCGGTCCGAAGCCCATCCGGGCGAGCATCGCCTCGATGTCGGGCTCCTGGCACGTTCGGTCGAACGCGATGTCGCGCGCGGCGAACCACATGTCCCTGTGCCCCGCCTCCTCCTCCCAGCCGGCCTCGTCGCGGCCGTGGGCCTCGAACAGCCCTCCGCCGAGATGACCGATCGCCGTCCCGCCGACGTCCTCGAGGAAGTGACGCTGCAGGTCGGTCGGCTCGAGCAGGCGGATGTTGGCTCCGTACCCCTCGACGGTGCCGATCCGGGTGAGCGTCGCCATGAGCGGCTCCGGGACACCGGCGCGGATGAGGAAGCGCGCCTGGTCGACGTTGGGGAACGACCGCGCCCACCACTCGAGTGACACGTCGATCAGCTCGCTCGAGAAGCGCTCGCTGTTCTGCTCGCCCCACGCTGCGATCGCCGGGACGCGGAACCTCGTGCGCGGGGAGACGTAGGAGCCCGCCTCGTCGAAGCCGCCGTGGCAGCGGACACCGCCGGCGACGAGGGGCTCGGCCGCCGGGGTGTCGGCGAGGAGCTCCTCCTCGGAGAACTGCACCTGCGCCGTGCCCATGCCGATCCCTCCCGCTGGCCCATCGCCGTCGACCCTTCAGTATGCCGGGACCGGAGGCACCTGGCCGTAGCGGCGGCGCCGTGCGCGCGCTCCGGGTCAGGTCGAGGCGGTCGAGGCGGCCTGGTCGTGGGTGGCAGCGGGAGCGGCGTGGATGCGGTTGCGGCCGGCCGACTTGGCCCGGAACAGAGCCTCGTCCGCCTGCTCGACGACCTCCATGAAGGACAAGGGGCAGCCCGGTGACCAGCTCGCCACTCCGCCGCTCATGGTGACGAAGGGCGGGAGCGACGACCGGGCGGCATGCGGGATGGCCGCCTCGAGGACGGCGCGCCGGATCCGGTCGCCGGTGGCGAGCAGGGAGTCGTTCAGGCGGGGGCCACTGAGGCCGAGGTCCGGCATGAGGAGCAGGAACTCCTCCCCGCCGTAGCGGTAGGCACATTCGCCGGCGCGCACGATGAAGTCGATCCGGGCGGCGACGTTGCGAAGGGTCTCGTCGCCGGCCACGTGGCCGTAGTGGTCGTTGTAGAGCTTGAAATGATCGACGTCGAAGATGGCGATGCCGTAGGTCCGCCCCACCCGGAGGGCGCGCGCGTGGGTGCGGATGAGATCCTCCTCCATGCGCCGGCGATTGCCGAGTCCGGTGAGGTCGTCGGTGAGGGACTGCTCCAGCAGCTCGAAGTTGGCTCTCTCGAGCTCCTCCTGGGTATGGGCCAGTGCGTCGTGCAGTGCCGTCATCCGCTCCGCCGCGATCAGGCGAGTCTGGAGCGCGAACGAGTCGACCGGCTTGATCAGGTAGTCGTCGGCGCCCGAACTCATGCCCTCGAGGATGTGCTCGGGATGGTCGAGCCCCGTCGTCAGGACGATGTAGACGTAGCCGTCGCCGGTCCCGTCGCGCACACGCCGGCAGAGCTCGGGGCCGTCCACGCCCGGCATCATCCAGTCGGTGAGCAGGACGTCGATCCCACCGGACGACAGCAGGTCCCAGGCCTTGGATCCCTCCTCGGCGACGACCGATTCGTGACCCAGCTTCGACACGATCGCCTTGAGCAGCAGCCGGCTCGTGGGGTCGTCGTCGGCGATGAGGATCCGCATGTCAGGGCCTCGACGCGACGGACTGCAGGGCCACCCGGGCGCGGGAGAATTCGGACTCGAACTGCTCCCGGAGACCTTCCGCCTCCTCGACCTGCGCCTGCCGTGCGCACCGCTCGATGTCGCCACAGACGTCGGCCAGGGCCAGCGCCCCCACGTTCGCGCTGGCGCCCTTGAGCGAGTGGGCGGCCTGCCCGACCGCCGGGGCGTCGCCGACCTGGAGGGCACGCAGGAGTTCCGCGCGCCCTTGCGCGCTCATGGTGAGGTACTCGCCGACGATCTCCTGCAGCGCCCCTCCCGCCCCGTCGTCGAGGCTGAGGAGCAGCTCGATCTGCGAACGGGCCAGTGCATCGTGCACGACGTCGTTCATGGCGCCCCCACCTCCTCGCGATCGCGCGCGGGCCCGTCCACCCACCGCAGGAGGACGGTGGACACCGCGTCGAGCCGCACCGGCTTGGTGATGAAGTCGTCCATTCCGGCGGCCATGCAGTGCTCCCGGTCGCCCTCCATCGCGGCGGCGGTCATGGCGATGATCGGGATGTGCTCACCCCTGCCCTCCAGGCCCCGGATGGCCTCCGTCGCCTCGTACCCGTCCATCTCCGGCATCTGGCAGTCCATGAGGACGGCGTCGTACGTGCTCAGCCGGAACGCCTCGACCGCCTCGACCCCGTTGTTGACGATGGTGAACGTGTACCCGAGGTTCTCGAGCACCTTGGTGCCGACCAGCTGGTTCACCTTGTTGTCCTCGACGAGGAGGATCCTTCCCGAGGTCTCCCTCGTCTCGGGAGCGTCCTCGGCCGGAGCCGGAGCCGGTTCGAGCGCGGCCCCCGAATTGAGACTGGTGATCAGGCAGTCGAAGAGCTCAGAGGAGCGGACGGGCTTGGTGAGGCTGGCGGCGAACCCGGTGAGATGCGATTCGGCGGCCTCGAGCCGATGGCCGGAGGAGCTCAGGAGGAAGAGCATGGTCGGCGCGGTGGCGGGATCCGCCTTCAGCATGCCGGCCAGCTCGAGGCCGTCCATGCCGGGCATGTTCAGGTCGACCACGCCCAGATCGAACGCGCGGCCGTCCTGGGCCGCGGTGAGCGCGAGCTCGAGCGCCTCGTATCCGTCGGCGGCCTCCACGGCCTCGACGCCCCAGGAGAGCAGCTGCTGGCGGAGGATCCTGCGGTTGGTCGCATTGTCGTCCACGACCAGCGCGCGCTGACCGGAGAGCGTGCGCGGGTCCCCGGTCCTCTCGTCGGCCGGCACGTCGTCCGAGCGTCGCAACGAGAGCTCGAACCAGAAGGTCGATCCCTCCCCGGGGGCGCTCGTGAGACCGAGCCTTCCCCCCATGAGCTCCACCAGCTGGCGGCTGATGGTCAGGCCGAGACCGGTGCCGCCGAACTTGCGGGTGGTGGACGAGTCGGCCTGCGCGAAGGCGCTGAACAACCGCTCCTGGTCCTGCTGGGCGATGCCGATCCCCGTGTCGACGACGTCGAAGTGCAGCGCCACGCGCTCGGAGTTCTGATGGAGCATGCGCACCCGTATCACCACCTCGCCCCCGGAGGTGAATTTCACGGCGTTCGCCCCGAAATTGAGGAGCACCTGGCGGATCCGGGTGCCGTCCCCGAGGAGTGCCGTCGGAACATCGGGCTGCATGTCCACCAGCAGCTCGATGCCCTTGGCGTGGGCCGTGCCGGCCAGGATGCGCCCGACGTCGTCGACGACGTTGGGCACGCTGAGCGCCGACTCCTCGATCTCGAGCTTCCCGGCCTCGATCTTCGAGAAGTCCAGGATGTCGTTGATGATGACCAACAGGCTCTCGGCGGACAGCTTGACGCCCGAGGCGAGCTCGAGCTGCTCCTCGTCGAGGGCCGTCTCGAGCAGGAGATCCGTGAGCCCGATGACCCCGTTCATCGGCGTCCGGATCTCGTGGCTCATCATGGAGACGAACTGCGACTTCGTCTTGGAGGCGACGAGTGCCGCATCACGTGCCGCCACGAGATCGTGGGCCGCCTGTCGCGCCTCGGTGACGTCACCGCCGTTGAGGACGTACCCGTTGACCGACGGGTCGTCGAGCAGGTCGGCAGCGGTCCAGTCGACGGTACGCCAATGGCCGTCCGCGTGCCGCATGCGCACCTCGAAGACCACCGTGCCGGCGTCGGTAAGGCCGACGAGTTGCTCGATCACCATGCCGGAGTCGTCCGGGTGCACGAGCTCGGTGAACGGCCGGCCCTCGAGGTCGCCGGAGGGATACCCGAGGATGCGCTCCGCCGACGGCGTGATGTAGGCGATCCGGAGATCGGCCTCGGTCACGGCGATCAGGTCCCAGGTCTTGTCGATGAGCGACCGGAACCGGGCCGTCTTCAGCGAGTGAGCCTCCCGCAGGGTGAGCGCCAGGCGCACCGAGGCCACGAAGAGGGTGACGGTGGCGAGCGCGATCGCAGGCCGGCCGATGTGCCAGAAGCTCGCGGCGACCAGGATCCCCATGCTGATGGCAGCGCCGAAGGCGGGCAGTGCGAAGCCGGCCACCCGCTCGGTCACCGGGCTCTCCACCCTGGGAGGCAGGATCGTGACCGCCACCGCGATCAGCGTCAACGAGATCGGCCACGCCGCCCCGTTGGCGACGTACCCGAACCGGCTCATCGGCTGGAGGAGGTTGAAGCCGTCCCCGATTGCGTTCGCCGTCAGGGCGACGCAGATGATGACGAAGAACGGCCGGAACCCCTTCGGGAGCACCAGCAGGCCACCGACGGCCAGTGCCAGCAGCAGGAGGTCGCCCATGGGATAGACCAGGTTCGTCGCGGCAGCGAGCTTGCCGCCGCCCGTGACCCGGATGACCGCCGCCACCACGAACGCCGCCGACAGGGCGGCCACGCCGAGGCCGGCGATCAGCCCGTCCAGCGAGGTCGCGAGGAGTGAGCTCCGGTTCCCACGCCGGATGAGCAGTGCGAAGGCGAGGAAGCACAGCGGGAAGAACCCGACGTAGAACAGGTCCGCCAGTGACGGCGTCGACGGTGTGGCGCCGCCCAGCGACTCGATGGTCAGGACCAGATCGCCCAGGGCCCACGAGATACACGCCATGCCCATGATGAGCGGGAACAACCGCGCCACGGGGTTGCTGGCGCGCCAGGAGCCCTCGAAATAACGGGCGATGCAGAAGTTGCCCATCGTGAATTCCAGCAGGACGACCCCCCACCCGTCGACCGGCGTGTAGTACGAGCCCGTTCTGCGCACGAGCAGCGACATGACGAAGGCCACCACCAGCAGCACGGCGAACCCGAGCGTCCAGCGGACCCGGTTGGGGACCCGGTGGGGACCCCACGAGCCTGCATCGCCCGCGACGCCACCGGCCACATCGGCGGACGGGAGAGGCAGCTCAGGCGCCTCCCCGTCCCGTTCCACGACTGCTACGCCCATTCCAACTAGGACGACAGGATTGCGCCGGGGGTTGAGTCGCTGTTTGGTCGCCTGGCACTCCAGGGGGGCGGCGGGAGCGCAGGCGGCCCCCCGGGTGCATGATGAGCTGGCCTTTTGTCGGGCGGAAAGGGGATCGAGGTGGCCACGTTCGTTCTCGTCCACGGCGCGATGCACGGCGGCTGGTGCTGGCGCCACGTGCACCATCAGCTGTCGGGGCGCGGTCATGACGTCCATCGGCCGACCCTCACGGGCCAGGGGGACCGGCGCGCCTCCCTGGCACCGGAGATAGGGGTCAGCACCCACGTTGCGGACCTCGAGGATCTCCTGTGGTTCGAGGACCTGCGCGGGGTCCACCTGGTGCTCCACAGCTACGCCGGGGTCCTCGCCGGGCCGCTGGCCGAGCGCGTCGGGGATCGCCCGGCGTCGGTCGTCTACCTCGGCGCGTTCGTCACCGCACCCGGCGAGAGCCTGCTCGACGTCGAGCCGGGGGATGTCGCGGATCGCTACCGCCGGCAGGTGGCCGGGGACGGCGAGGGTTGGTACCTGCCGGCAACCGACGCCTTCCTGGAGCAGTGGGGGATCCGGGACGCGTCGACGCGCGCCTGGGTCGGGTCCCGCCTCACCGATTTCCCCTTCCGGTGCCAAACCGAACCGACCAGCTTCGACCCGGCGCCGCTCGGCAGGCTCCGCAAGGTCTACGTACAGCACACCGACCCGCCGCTGGCGAGCCTGCAGCGGTTCTACGACGCCGCCGTCGTGGCCGGCTGGGAGACCCACGAGCTCAACTGCGGGCACGACATGATGCTGGCCGCCCCCCAGGACACGGCCGACCTCCTGGAGAGGATCGCCGGAGGCGCCTGACGCAGTCCGCTCCCGGTCCCGTGATCGGCGCGCCGCGTGGGTCGGGTAGCGTGGTGACGATCCTCTCGGTTCCTTTCGCAGGCCGACCGGGTCGTCACGTCTCGCCGTGACACTCCGATGCGTCGCCGAAAGGACCCCCAATGCCCGGACCCGACGTGCCCAGCACCAACGGGCACCGTGACAGCCCGCGGCGCGTGCGCAAGAGCCGGGCGGGTGCGACCCGGACCGCCTCCCCGCCTGCTCAGGGCACCCTCGACGAGCAGGTCGTCACCCTGCGGGAGACGGGCAAGAGCTACACCGCGGTGGCCAGGGCCCTCGGCATCAAGCACAGCGGCGACGCCCATGCGGCGTTCCTCCGGGCCCTGCAGACGCGCCCGGCGAAGGAACGCGCCGCCATGACGCAGCGGGAGGGCGAACGCCTGGATCGACTGGAGCGACGGGTCCGTTCCCGCGACGTCGGCCAACCCGACGAGCTCCGGCGACATCTCGCCGCGCTGGAGAAGTTCCGCCAGAGCCTCGCCTAGGAGCCGTTCGTTGGGCATCGCCGTCGTCGTCGGGAACCCGAAGACGGGTTCGAGAACCCTTCGAGTGGCTATGGCCGTCGCCGGCGCCCTCCAGGGGACCGCCGGCGCGTCCGCGGGGGATCCGCTCGTCGTCGAGCTGTCGGCGTTGGGGGCCGAGCTCTTCGACCCCGACTCCCCCGCGGTGGACGCAGCCCTCCATGCCGTGGCGCGCAACGATCTCCTCGTGGTGGCCTCACCGACCTACAAGGCGACGTACACCGGATTGCTCAAGTCCTTCTTCGATCGCTACCAGAGCGATGCGCTCGCGGGCACGGTGTCCGTTCCCGTCATGACCGGTGCGGCACCGGTGCACGCGCTGGCGCCCGAGGTCCACCTCCGCCCGCTCCTGGTCGAGCTGGGCAGCTGCATCCCGACGCGCGGGCTCTTCGTGACCGAGCCGGAATTCGATGATCTCGACGGAGTGGTGGCGCCGTGGGCAGAGGTCGCCCGGCCGCTCGTGGCGAAAGCGCTCGGCGGCGGCGCCTAGCCCAGAGCGGCTTGGACGGTCGCCCCCACCTGCTCGACCTCGAGCAGGAACCCGTCGTGTCCGGACTCGGACTCGATGATGCGCAGGGGTGGGCTCCCGGGAAGGTGACGGACCAGCTCCTCCTGCTGCCCGAGCGGGTACAAGCGATCCGATGCGATGCCCGCCACGAAGGTCTCCGCCTGCACTCTCTGCAGGGCCCGGGCGATTCCGCCACGACCTCTGCCGACGTCGTGATGGTTCATCGCCTCGCTGAGTGTCACGTAGGAGTTCGGGTCGAAGCGCTGCGCGAGCTTCTCCCCCTGGTGCTGCAGGTACGACTCGACGGCGTAGCGGCCGCCTTTCAGCGGCTCTTCCTGGCCCTGGGCCTGCCGACCGAAGCGCCGCCGGAATTCGTCGCCCGTCCGATAGCTGAACTGCCCGATACCCCGCGCCACGGACAGCCCGTCGACCGGGCGCCGCGACGTCGCGTAGTAGTCGCCACCCTCGAACGCGGGGTCGGAGCGGATGGCCCTGATCTGCAGCGAGCACAGGGCGATCTGATCGGCCGACGCCGCCGCCCCCACGGCGAGGACGACGGCGCGCGCCACCCGCCCGGGCTGGCCGACGCACCATTCGAGGACACGCATGCCGCCCATGGACCCCCCGATGAGGCACGCCCACCGATCGATCCCGAGCTGGTCCGCCAGGGCGACCTCGACGGCGACCTGGTCGCGGATGGTGATCAACGGGAAGCGGGATCCGTACGGTTGGCCGTCCGACGCCAGCGACGAGGGTCCGGTGGTCCCCTGGCACCCGCCGAGCACGTTCGGGCACACCACGTGATAGCGGTCCGTGTCGATGGCCGCGCCGGGTCCGATCAGGCCCTCCCACCAGCCCGCCGACGGATGCCCGACGACCGGGGGACCGGCCGCATGGGAGTCGCCCGTCAGCGCGTGCAGGACCAGGACCGCGTTGGTCCGGGACCGGTTGAGCTCACCCCACGTCTCGTAGGCGACCGTCACGTCCGGAAGGCGGCCGCCCGCCTGGAGCGGGAACGCTGCCCCTCGACCGTCCGCGATCACGGCGAACTGGCGCCGCCCCGGCTCGTCCCCGGGTCGCCAAACCCCTGGGAACGACGTCGAGGTCACGCCCCCTTGGCGGCGCGGAACCCGGCGTCCAGGTCCGCCAGGATGTCCTCGATCGACTCGATGCCCACGGAGAGGCGGACGAGGTCGGGGGTCACCCCGGTCGTGGTCTGCTCGGCCTCCGTGAGCTGAGAATGCGTCGTCGAGGCGGGGTGGATGGCGAGGCTCCGCACGTCGCCCACGTTGGCCAGGTGGCTGAAGAGCTCGAGCCCCTCGATGAAGTTGCGCCCGGCCTCCGCGCCCCCGGTGATCCCGAACGAGATGATCGCCCCGCCGCCATTGGGAAGGTACCGCTTCTGCCGCTCGTGCCACGGGCTCGACTCCAGCCCGGGGTAGGCGACCCAGGACACCTCGTCGCGGCCTTCGAGCCAGGTCGCCACCGCGGTGGCGTTCTGCACGTGCCGCTCCATCCGCAGGCTCAGGGTCTCGAGGCCCTGGAGGAACAGGAACGAGTTGAGCGGCGCAATGGCGGGCCCCGTGTCGCGCAGGTACTGCAGGCGCGCCTTGAGGACGAAGCGGGCCGGGAACAGGGCCTCGGGCAGATTTCCGAAGACAAGGCCGTGATAGCTCGGGTCGGGCTCCGTGAAGTTGGGAAAGCGCCCGCTCCCCTCGTAGTCGAACTTCCCGCCGTCCACGATCACGCCGCCGATGGAGGTCCCGTGGCCACCGATGAACTTGGTGGCCGAGTGCACGACGATGTCTGCACCGTGGCGCAACGGCTGGGCGAGGTAGGGGGTCGCCACCGTGCTGTCGACCACGAGAGGGATCTTGTGACTGTGCGCGACGCCCGACACCCCCTCGAAGTCGAGCACGTCTCCCTTCGGGTTTCCGAGCGTCTCGGCGAAGAACGCCTTCGTGTTCGGCCGGATCGCCGCACGCCACGCCTCGAGGTCGTCGGGTTCGTCCACGAAGGTCACCTCGATCCCCAACTTGGGCAGCGTGTAGTGGAAGAGGTTGTACGTGCCCCCGTAGAGCGACGCCGAGGAGACGACGTGGCCACCGTTCTCGGCCAGGTTCAGCAGGGTGACGGTCTCGGCGGCCTGGCCGCTCGCGACGGCAAGGGCCGCGACTCCGCCTTCGAGGGACGCGATCCGCTCCTCGAACACGGCCTGGGTGGGATTCATGATGCGCGTGTAGATGTTCCCCAGCTCTTCGAGCCCGAAGAGCGCCGCCGCGTGCGACGTGTCCCGGAAGGTGTAGCTGGTGGTCTGGTAGATCGGCACCGCCCGCGCACCGGTCGTGGGATCGGGCACGGCACCGGCGTGGACCTGGCGAGTCTCAAAACCCCAGTCGGGCATGGCAGTGGCCTCCTTGGATCGGGTCCCCGCCGATGAGCCGGCGGGTAACCGCAGGTGCCTAAGTTTTACAAACCCGACCTAACTAGTCAACTTTGTGCGGACAGGCTCGGTACCACCGTGACCGTTCGGGCGGCGGCCAGGTCTCAGATGGCGGAACCGTCGAGCCGCAGCTCGACGTCGATGTTGCCCCGTGTGGCATTCGAGTAGGGGCACACCTGATGGGCTCCGCGGACGAGCGCGGCGGCCGTGTCCCGATCGTCGACCCCGGGAACGGACACGTCGAGGACCACGGCCAGCCTGAACCCTCCGTCTCCGGTCGGGAGCAGGCTCACTTCGGAGTCGATCACCACCTCGCCGCCGTCGACGTGTTGGCGGCGGGCGACGACGCCCAGGGCGCTCTCGAAGCAGGCGGCGTAGCCGACGGCGAAGAGCTGTTCGGGGTTCGTACCGCCCCCCTCCCCGCCCAGCTCCTTCGGACGGCGGAGATCCACCTCGAGGGCGCCATCGTCGCTCCGCCCGTGACCGTCGCGCCCGCCCGTGACATGAGCTCGCGCCGTGTAAAGGACCTTGGCCATCACTCCTCCTTCTGAATCGGGTTGCGCACTGTCGAGGGGGTTTTCAGGATGAACCGTCGGACCGCGTTGGCGAACCCTTCATCCTCATCGCTCGTGGTCACCATGCGGGCGGAGCGCTGTACCTCGCTCGATGCATTGCCCATGGCGATGCTCAGCCCCGAATGGGCGAACATCAACACGTCATTGGGCATGTCGCCGATGGAGGCGATTTGGGAGGGGGCGATGCCGAAGTAGGACGACAGGAACTTCACCACGCCTCCCTTGTTCGCCTCCGGGTGGGTGACGTCGAGGTAGTACGGCTGCGACTGCGCGGCGGTGACGTCGTCGGAGAACTGGTCCCGGGCCGCCTCGGTGGCCCGCGCCATGGCGTCGTGGTCGTCACTCACGCCGACGATCTTCGCGACCTGGTCCGTGAGAACGCCGTAACTGTCGACGACGGTGGGTTGGAACTGGACCGTGGCCGCCTCCCGGTCCACGTGCGGACCCTTCGGGTCGCGCACGTACCAGTCTGCGCCCCGGTAGATCCACGTCACGAGGCCGTGGGACTCCAGGAGGCTCAGGATGGGCCCGACCAGTGGCTCCGGGACGAGCTTCTGCTCCATCACCGTCATGTCGGGTTCGACGATCAGCCCGCCGTTGAAGGCCGCGATGGGTGTGGTGAGCCCGAGCGGTTCGACCAGCATCGCCATGCCCCTCGGCGGGCGGCCACTGGTGATGGCGAAGAGCACGTCGGCGTCACGGAGCGCGTGGACGGCTTCGATCGCCTTTTGGGTCAGCTCCTTGTCCGGGGTGACCAGCGTGCCGTCGACATCGGCCAAGAAGAGCTTGATCGGGTTGTCGGGCGTCGGGCCCTGCGGCCGGCCGCCCGGAGGCATCAGCTGACCGCCTTCGGTCCCGCGGCGAGGACCGATCTGACGAACGCGCCGACCTGGTCGTACACGTCTCTGCTCTCCTTCGCCCACGGGAGCAGGAACGGGAACACATGGAACATCCCTTCGACCTCGGAGGCCACGTGGGGCACTCCGGCAGCCTGCAGCTTCTCCACCAGCAGCCGGACCGCGTCGCGGAACATCTCGTCGCCGCCGTAGACGACGAAGGTCGGGGGCCAGTCTCTGAGGTCGTCCTGCAGTATGTCCACCCGGTCGTCGTCGGGGTCGACCCCATGGAGGTAGGGATTGGTCGGAATGTTCCAGGGCAGCACGTCGAGGGGCGCGTTGTCGGTGATCGAGTCCTCGCTGAGCGTGAGACTCACCTCGGGCGAGAACAGCACTGCACCGGCGGGGCGCCCGAGGCCCTGCTGCTCCATGCGGTGCAGCACCGTGCCGAGCAGCCCCCCACCGCCGGAGTCGCCGGCGACGAGCAGGTCCTCGCAGACGAGGCCACCGTGCTTGAGGTGTTCGATCACCTCGATCACATCTTCCACGGCCGCGGGAAAGGGGAACTCGGGCGCCAACCGGTAGTCCGCGGCGAACACCGCGCACCCGGTGACCCTGGCCAGGTGTGCCATGAAGAGGGAGTACATCTTGGGCGAGGTCCCGATGTACCCGCCCCCGTGCAGGTAGACCATCGTGGCCGACCTGCCCGCCCCGTCGGGATCGGCCGCCGGAGAGGGGTGGAACCAGACACCGGGAACGCCGCCGACCTCCTCCGTCCGGCTCGTCACGCCCTGGAGCGCCACGAAGGGGGGCAGGACCCGGCCGGCAACCCCGTCGAGCACCCGCTCCAACGCGCGGAACTCGTCAATGGGGAGCGACGAGGCGTACCCGAGCAGTGTCCGCACGAACTCCCGGGTGGCCGAGACGGCCATGTTGCGCGGCGGATGGCTCGGGCCACGCCACGGATCGCGGAACGGCAGCCGGCCGATCGCGCTCACGAAATTGGAGGCGAGAGTGGCGACGTCGACCGCCGCGATGGGCCACGCTGCGGTGTGGACCTCAGGCCGATCCGACATCACCATGTCCCGACAGTACCCAGACCTACGCGAGGTCCCGGCCAGTGAGCGGAGCAGACACCATCACGTGCGCACCAGCTCCTCGATCGCGTGGACCCGCTCAGATGCCCGTGTGCTCGGCGCGCACCGGGTCGGGATCCGGCACGTGTGGCATCAGCGCGTTCGGTGGGACCGTCCCGAGCCGACCAGCTTCGAAATCCTGGAGGGCCTGCACGATCTCGTCCCGGGTGTTCATGACGAAGGGTCCGTAGTGCTCGACCGGCTCTCCGATCGGCTGGCCGCCGAGCACGAGCGCTTCCAGGTCCCGGGTGCGCGAGTCCTGGGTGTCGTCCGCCCTGAGGGCGACGAAGTCGCCGGGGCCGAACGACACGAGCTGACCGGCGTGCACCGGACGGCCCTCGCTGCCGACCCGCCCAGATCCCGCCAGGACGTACACGAGGGCGTTGAACCCTGGATTCCACGGGAGCTCGGCGAGTGCCCCCGGCGACACCGACACGTGCATCAGCGCCATCGGCGTGTGCGTCGACCCGGGGCCGCGATGGCCACCGATGTCCCCCGCGATGACCCGCACGAGGGCGCCACCGTCGCCCGAGGACAGCAGCACCACGTCCTGGGCCTCGAGGCCCTGATAGGCGGGCGGGATCATCTTGTCCTTGGCCGGCAGGTTCACCCAGAGCTGGATGCCGTGGAACAGGCCTCCGGAGACCACGAGGTCCTCGGGTGGCGTCTCGATGTGCAGGATTCCGCCTCCCGCGGTCATCCACTGGGTGGCGCCGTCGGTGATGAGGCCGCCGCCGCCCTGGGAGTCCTGATGGGCGAAGGTCCCGTCGATCATGTACGTGACCGTCTCGAAGCCACGGTGAGGGTGCCACGGCGTGCCCTTCGGCTCGCCCGGCGCGTAGTCCACCTCTCCCATCTGGTCCATGTGGACGAAGGGGTCGAGGTCACGCAGGCTCAGGCCGGCAAAGGCCCGGCGGACGGGGAACCCCTCTCCCTCGAGCCCGCTCGGCGCGGTGGTGACCGAGGTCACCGGGCGTTCGGTGGACCGGGCTCGGTCGGGAGGAGGGATCCTCGGCAGCTTCAAGAGATCGCCAGGAGTCACGGCGGGCACGAGCGCCTCCCATCGGTGTTCGCGGACCACCCCAATCGCGGCCCTTGTCGAAGGATATTCACAGCCTCACCCGCCGTTCTATACGGTCCCGGCTGCGGCGTGACCCGTTTGTGCAACCCCTATTGAATCCGGGCCTCGGGCGCGGAGCGGACCACGTGGGCTCAACGCCACCGCGGGCGTCGAAGCACCGATGCTCGATGACCGGCGGACCACCCAGTCAAGTCGGCTCGACGACCTGGTCGTCTGGAACAGGGAGGCGAACGAGTTCGCCTGGCATTGCTACCTGGGCGACATCTTCGGGGAATCCGACGTTCCGGCATATGCGGCGCCGGCGCGTGCGACGGAGCTCTCGGGACTTGCCCCCTCCTTCATCTCCGTCGGCGGTGTTCGTCGAGTCCACAGCGGCCCGGCAGGGCGCACGCGATGCCGACGAGTGGCTGGCGCGGGTCGTCGCACCCTCGTAGTGGTGCTCATACCGTGCGCAACGCCGCGGTGGGCGAGAGGCGGGCGGCTCGCATCGACGGGTACGGGCCGGCGACGACGCCGATGACCCGGGCGGCCGGTGACGCGATCTGATTTCTTTCGAGGACCTTTGGGCTCAGCCGTTCGTGGCCGCAACCCGGTGGTGAAGCGTTCCCCGCTCGGATTGGGCGAGCCCCTCGAATTCGACTCCGACGCGGACGACTCCGCCCATCGTCGATCCCGCGTTCCTGATCTCGCCTTCGAGTCGAATGCTGACCGAGTCACCGACTGCGGGCACATCGATGGCGATGCGGCGACCAACGAGCTGGGACGGCACGGGGTGATGGAGCGTGATTCCGATACCAAACATGGAGATGTCGATGACTCGGCACTCTCGCCACCCCGCAGAAGACTCGCCCTCCACACGACAGTTCCCATCCCAGTAGGCGGGTTGGCGTGGGACTCGGCGGCGGTACTGCTCGACGGACGCTGGTTCCCCACGATCCTCGGGACCGAGCCGAGGGCGGGGACGCAAGGTCTCGTCGATCGCGTCGGTGTGCTTGTCGACCACATCGCGCAGGTGACTCAGTTGAGCGACCATCTGGTCGCCGTCCTCCTCGGTGATGGTGGACCGCACGGTGTCGGCCACAGCGCGGTACGCCATCATCTGGGCTTTGAAACGCGTCCCGACCACCTTGTCGGGGCAGGGATTGTCCTCGAGCCACTGGAGGGCCAGGTTGGCCACTTCGCAGAGGTGGTCGTAGGCATCCAAGCCCGGAACGTCATTGTTTTCGCAGGTGAGGGCATCGAACTGCCGACCCGCGGCCACTATCGGGTTCCAGGTCCGGCCAGCGCGACTGAACCAATCTTCGAGCTCCACACGATGAATCAGCCGTATTCCGTCCTGGCCGGTCGCCATCCCGCACACCCCCGCCTCGTCAGTGGGCCACACGCACAACGCATCCGCGCGCAATGCCTATATCGACCACGGTTTCGCCAGCCTTGAGGGTGCCCACTGCGTGATTTCGCAGGTGTTCACATCTTGTTGTCGACGGGTTGTGCAACGAATGGTCAGTCGAGCGGAGTGAGGACTGCCACGCCGTTATCGCCGGCTGCGACCCACTCGGAAGCAGGGAGGACTCGAGGATCTCAGCGGTGAACCGCCCGGTTGCCACCCGGGCTCAAGGCGGAGCAGGAGCGCCGACCCCGAGGACCGGCCTTGACCTGCGATCAATTGGTGGCGGGGGGGATGTGAACCTCCGGCCTTGTTGCGTCAGCCGCCGAAGCCGCGAACGGCGTTGAGGCGAGCGGCCAGCCGCTCGAGCTCATCAGGCAAATCCTCCGGGATATCTCTAGCAGCCGCAGCCTCATCTGCCATCGCGTCGATGGCACGCAACAACCCACTCATCGCGTCGGTGAGCTTTGCAGCTGCTGTCCTGATGTCGCCATCCACATTGCTCATGTCGATCGCCTCCCTCTCCGTCTTCCGGGTCCTTCGTACCTCACTCTATGCATGAGCCGCCGTGACGAGGTCTTGCCACAGCCGATCACTCCATCCCCGTACGCAAGGAGCAACCACACTGCGGGGCGTCGGTCGAGCTTCACTCACCCAGGACCCAAGCATGCGGACGCGCCAACTCCGCAGCTTCGGGTGGGCCCCACGAACCCCGCGCATAAGGAAGTGGCTCCGGCTTGTTCCGTAAGATGCCATCGGCCACCGTCCACACGTGCTCGAGTCCGTCTGGTCGAGTGAAGAGCGAACGGTCGCCGGTCAGAACATCGTGGAGAAGGAGCGAGTACGCCGGGAGCGACAGCCCGTCGGTTGCCGAGCCCAAAGGCAGCGTGGTCCTGCCCACCCCGAGGGTCATCTCGGGCCCTGGTTCCTTGATAACGAGTCCCAGATCGATCTCCCCAAACCCGGACAACTCGAATCCGAGGATGCTGCCGTCCCCCGGTTGACCCGGTAGCCCCGGGACTGCGTCCTTGAACACCACACTGACCCGTTGTCGGTTCTCGACGAGGCACTTGCCGGTACGCAACAGGAACGGCACTCCCTTCCAGCGTTCGTTGTCGATCCACATTCGGGCCGCAACGTACGTCTCGGTGCGCGAATCCATCGGGACATCACCTGTGCCCCGGTACCCGTCGTACTGCCCCACCACCACGTCGGAGGCACTCAACGGTCGAAAGCAGCCGATGACCGCCTCGCGTGCCTCGCCCATGCAATCGGGTTCGAGGCAGTGTGGCGGCTCCATTGCGAGCTCGCCGGCAATCTGGAACAAGTGGGTCACCAGCATGTCGAGGATGGCGCCGGTAGCGTCGTAGAAGTCCGCTCGCATCGCGACGTCGAGAGTCTCCGGTACATCGATCTGCACGCTCTCGATGTGGGAGCCATCCCAGGCACCCGCAAAGAGGCCGTTGGCGAATCGAAGAACGTGAATGTTCTGCGTCGCCTCCTTTCCGAGAAAGTGATCGATCCGATAGATCTGCGATTCTTCGAACGTTGCATGGACGATTTTGTCGAGCTGGCAAAACGACTCGAGAGAGGTCCCGAACGGCTTCTCGTACACCACTCGGGAGTCGGCAGCGAGACCGTGCGCGCCGATCGCCTGGGTCAAGGGTCCGAACGCGGACGGCGGTACAGCCATGTAATGAATCAGTTGGGGGCTACCGCCGAGCTCCTTCTTCGCTTGTGAGAGCACGTCGAGAAGGCTTCCGGGGTCGTCCACTGTGAAACCGCCTCCGGCAAAGAGGAGGCGATGGCGCACTTCGTCCCATGGCCCCTCCGAGGGCCGTGGCCCGAACTCCTCGAGGGCTTTTCGCACTTCTTCTTGGAACGCCTCATCGGTACCCTGGCCGCGACCATCGGCAATCATCCGCCAGTCCCCGGGGAGCAGACCGGCGATGGCCAAGCGGTAAAAGGCCGGCAGAACCAGCCGACGAGCCAGGTCTCCCGTGGCTCCGAACAGCACAAAGATCATGGACGTTGGGGCGGTTCCGATACTCGCCATGGCCTCGATGCCTTTCAGGTCAGAGAGAGTGCGTCGACGACCCCAGGCATCGATGTCCTCGCCACACGGCTCATGGCGGGAGCCTCGACCGGGCTCGTCTTGCACCCGACTTCCACGGCACGATTCTGACATCGAAGAGACACGTCTTGGCAAGCTATTGGCGACATTTCAATCACTTACGAATCAGTGCAGGCGGGTCCAGTCACTACTACCTTGTGCGGTTGCGGGACGTCGCTCGGGGAGAAAGTCAGCCGGCCTCAAACCGGCAAATCCCCGATGCAAACCTGGTCCACGCGGGGCCTGGCGATTCTCGGCGTACCGTCGTACGCCACCTGCCCCAAGCGCACCCGTCCGGGTGGCGAGCGCATCCCCTTCGAATGCCGTGAAGGTGGATGGAAGGATCGGGGCGTCACAGCGAAGCCGTGGTGCCGCAACCAGCGTAGAGCTGCCCAGCCCCAGATCGGCGGAAGGTAGGTGGTGCAGGCGCGGTAGAGCAGCGTGGCAACGATGGCCTGGTCCTGGGTCACGCCGAGCAGGGTCAATCCCGAGATGTAGCTCGCCTCCATGACTCCCATGTTAGATGTGCAACATAAGGTTGCATATTTGCTCGTGACGTGCTACTTTGGGTTGCAGCTCGAGGGACGGGACGAGCGAGCACCGACATGCGACACCACGTTGCGGCACCCGCGGCCGGCGATGGCTGCCGCGCTGAAGGAAGGAGCGGAGACTGATGGCAGACCTCGTCATTGAGCGGGAGGTTCTGATCGAGGCACCGGTACAGGTCGTGTGGCGTACAGTCACCGAGCCTGACCAGATGAGCCTGTGGTTCGCCGATCGGGTCGAACTTGCAATTGAACCCGGCGCGCATGGCTACATGGGGTTCGGGGACCAGGGTGGCCCGGTCGTCGTCGAGACAGTCGAACCACCAACTCGCTTCTCCTTCCGCTGGAACCATCCCCGCGGAGAGGAGCCGGTAACAGGCAACTCGATGCTCGTCGAGTTCACGCTGACCCCCGAGGGCGACGACCGGACCCGTCTTCGAGTGACCGAAAGCGGCCACGAGCTGCGCGAATGGCCCGACGCGGAGAAGCAGCGCTATGCCGACGAGCACCAGCAGGGATGGGGCGAGTTCCTTGACCGCCTCGCCAGCGTCCTCGGGGCGCGTCGGTCAGGATGACGGCGCAGACCGACGATGAGTTGTGGTCGGCCATCGGCGACCCATCTCGTCGCCGGGTGCTCGACCTCCTGGTCAGCAACGGTGGGGTCAGTGCCAGTTGGTTGGCTGGTCGCGTGCCCTTCTCCCGCCAAATGGTCTCCAAACATCTGGTCGTGCTCGAACAAGCCGGGTTGATCCGCCGGCGCAAACAGGGTCGAGAGGTGCTCTACGAGGTTGAAGCGGGTCGCCTCGACCAGGCCACTCGGGCGATGGCTGACCTCGCCGCGCAATGGGACGGGCGACTCGCGGCGATCAAGCGGCTGGCCGAAGCGGCGCACGACGAAGCAAAGAACAAGCATTGAGATATGCCGAACGGTGGTCTTTTCGACGTGGTACGAGCGAAGGGCTGGACCTTCAACCGCTTCTCATTAGTACCCGCTGAAGTACACGAGCGGCGTGCCGTCGCGGTCGAGGAGATACAGGTGCTCGAAGGAGTAGCTGTACACGGAGGCTCCCATGACGACAACGATGGAGTCGCGCACCAGCTGCTGCCCACAGGCGGCGACGATGGCCGGCGCGTACAACGTGCCGGCTGCCGCCGACGCGGGACCGACGGTCTGGCGACCGCCGACGTACGTGGCGATGAGCTCGGACCACCACGAACGGTCGCTGGCATGGAGGTCGTAGGAGAAGCCGGCGTTCCATAGGCCGAGCATCAGCCGGGCGGTGGCCACAGCGGACGGCGTGAACGGAACCACTCCCACGGGGGAGGGGCACGAGGTCAGCGCCGCGTCGGTGCCGTGCGCCGGCGTGCTGAGCGGAAAGACCGAGGCAGGGAACCCGGGCGCGCCGGCTGCCGGCAGGCTGCCGAGGTCCGGTGTCGTAATGGGCACCGGTTGGACGACGTCGCCGGTCACCTCATAGAGGTCCGCCTGCTCGTTGAAGCCGTCACCTGGGTCCGTGTCGACGTACACGGTCCCGTTGGCCGCCTCGGCGATGCCGTCCGCCACCAGCGGGTAGCCCTGGCCCCGCAGCGGGCTCGTCAGCTTGAGCTCGGTGGTGGTGGTCCCGCTCACCCGCTCGGGCGGCCCGTTATGCTCGGCCACCAGGACCGAGCCGTCCGGGGCCGGGGCCAGCGCATTCGCGTAGTCCTGGCCGATCAGGGTCACCTGACCGCTGGCCGGGTCCACGAAGAACAGCTCCTTGGGGGAGAACGAGAAGACAAGGAGGTCGCCCTGGCCGTCGAACGCCATCGCCGTCGGGTAGAAGGCCAATGGGGTGCCCGCGGCGTTGACGTCCACCCCGGCGGGCGGTCCACCGGCGACCAGCGTCGAGACGAGGCCGTCGGGTTGCACCTCGAGGATGGCCGAGTTCGAGGCCACGTAGAGGATGCCCTCCGGCGAGAGGGCGATACCCAACGGGTTCAGCGACACGCTCGTCGCCGGCCGACCGTCCACCTTCGTTGACTCCAGGCCGATGGCGCCGTCCCCCGCCACCGTGGTGATCGTCCCGTCCGAGTTGACGGCGCGGACGCGGCTATTGCCGCGGTCCACGAAGTAGATCGTCCCGTCAGGTGCGACGGCGATCGGATCTGGGTCGTCAAGCTCTGCGTCGACGGCGGGGCCGCCGTCACCGGAGAACCCACTGAGGCCATCGCCTGCGACGACCGAGAGGGAGTCGCTGTGCCACTCGAGAATCTGGTTGCGGTCGGCGTCCGCGATCAGCACGCCGCCATTGGGCGCCATCGCGAGCGGCCCCGGGGCGACGAGACCGGGCGTGCCCGCCGTGGCCCCGGTCGTGGCCGCGCCCGCGCGCTGGGCCGTCGGCACGATGTCGCCCGCGACGAGGTGCCGCGGTGTCGGCGGGCACAGCTGTTCGGCCGATTCCACCAGGAGGCACATCGTCGTCCAGGAGACCTTCCATCGGCCGCCGACTCTCAAGGCCACCGCGTTGAACGAGTCCGAGTAGGCGGGAGGCGGGCGCTTCGCCCTCACGCTGATGCTGAGCGACACCGCCGCCTCTCCCGACCGGACCACAGTGACTGGCCCGGTGCTGAAGCTCACGGTGACAGGCCTGCCACTGAGCCCGCTCACGAGCCGGGTGCCCGCCTGCTGCAGGGCGGCCCGCATAGCTCCGTCGTAGCCCTCCAGGTACGCCTCCCCCCGGGCCACCTTCGGGAGCGACTGCAGCTGATCGAAGGCTGCCGCGATCTGGCCCTGGGTCGTCCCCGTCCGCACAGCACCGGACGGCCGCGCCGCAACGAGCAGCCACGCGGCGAGGACCGCCAGGCCGAGCAGGACGCGAGTCGCATGGCGCATCGCTTCGCATCGTGCCACTCTCCACCACCCGCGCGTGGTCGCGGGGTCGCGACCACGCTCGATGTCGTCGGCCGCCCCGAGCATCTGCGCCGCCATGCAGATCAACCTGACCGGATTCAGGCGCTACACGCCGCAGGTCTGCTTGTCCGGCTCAGCAACGACGGGTCGCATGCAGCGAACTAGTGCCCCACCGACCTTCGGGCGCTCTGCGGGTCATTTCTGACCGGCGCAGGATTTTGGCCCTGGCGGCAGCCTCACTGATCCAACGGGGCACCGACCCGATACTGACCAACGTCGACGCGTCCTAGCCGATCTGCTGAAAGGCGGCAGAGGCAAGCGTTCTGGCGGTCTTCTCCGCGCTGTCTATGGCATCTTCGAGGCTGAGACCGCATAGGCCGGCGAGGGTGAACAACGCGTCCGCGCTGACCACCACGGCCAGAGCGAGCCGAAGCTGAACCAGAAGCTCGGGGTTGGCCGCCAAAGCGGATTCCTGGTCGGGTCCGATCCTTCAGATGACCGACTTATCGACCGCGCCATCCCGATGAAACCGGTCAGTTCGTAATCAGCACCTCATTCATCACGTCGACGACCGCTGCGAGCATCGCCTCCTCTATGACAGGGAGTGCGGCGAACTCGATTCCGACTCGAGCAATGGCGCTCCTCGCATTGACCACCGTTGCATTCTTGATCTCGCCCTTGAGGCGGAGATTGACGGTGTTACCCACGGCAGAGATCTCGACCGAGATACGACGTCCGATCAGCTCGGACGGCCGACCGTGAGGGAACGTGATCCCGAGTCCGGACTTCGAGATATCGGCGATCTCGCACGCTCGAGGTTCGACGGCGGACTCACCCTCAAGGCGGTACATACCGGCCCAATTGGCAGGCTGGCGTGGCGTTCGGCGGTTCTCCATGTTGCGCACTCCCCTCTTCCCGGCGACGCCCTGAGAGACGCGCCTAGCGGCCCGCTCCAAAGAAGGCCTCAAAGGGACAACGTGGCGCACCCTCACGTCTTTCGGAGCACCAGTCCAACTCTTCCCTTGCCCAGAAAAGGAACGGCAATTGCACCCCAACGAGGCACAAGGGACGAGCGATCAAGAACGCTGGCTTCCCGCTCGTCACTCGCCCCCAGCCCATCGTCCAGCGCGTGCTTCAGATCACCGGCCTGGACATGTGGGTCGCGGAATGGGATCAGGAGTGGTCGAAACCGCCCGCCGCAGCGCTTCTGCCTAACTCCTTGCCCGAAGGCATCACGCGCGACGGGCCGCCACCGAAAGCTGGGGGCGGGTCTATGAGGCCCCTCGACCTGTCGGGCGCCTCCGGACCGGTGCTCTTGTCTGGCCTGGTGGTCCCAAGTTTGAGCCAGTCGCGTTGATTCGGCGGTTTACCAGAGCAATACGGCCTTTACGCGCTCCTACCAGGCAAGACGCCAACGACAGTCTCAACCGGTTTCGTGGGATTCTTCTGGGATCCCGCAGACCTTCGGGCAATCTGCCGGCGATCCTGTAATCAGGGAAAGTTCGCTTCGATAGATGGACTATCGGATGGTCGACAGCAGCTCGGTCGTCTCGCTCTTCGAGAGCTTGTGGACGTCTGACGACGCGAGGCGTGGGAGTCAGGGAACGCCCGCGCCAGGAGTGTCGACGCGTATGGAGACGATTGACGCCAGTGCTTCGGGCGTGCGCGTGGACTTGTCATGTTGGCCGGCCACACAGATGAAAAGGGTTCGGCGATCCTCCCCGCCGAGACAAACGGCCAATGGATGCCGCTCCAAATCATACGTCTGAGTGACCACGCCGCCGTTCTCGATGCGAAGGACTCGGCGTCCGAGAGGCTCGGCGACCCAGACTGCGCCAGCGGCATCCGAACAAATCCCGTCTGGTGGAGCCATTGCGACCTGCTTGCTGGCCGGCACGTCCGCGAAGACTCTTCGATCGGAGAGGCGGCCGTCGCCAGCAATCGCATAGGTCGTCAGGGTGAAGGCACCTGATTCTGCAACGACAAGCGAGCGACCATTATCGCGGATGCTGATCCCGTTGGGCGTCGAAAGTCCGTCGGCGACCGTCTCCACCTTGCCGTCCACGTCAACGCCGATCAATGTGGCGAGAGCATAGGGACCGCCTCCCCACATATCCCAACCGAACTGGCTCACATAGGCGAACCCGCTCGGTGCGATCGCCATGTCATTGCATTGCCACGGCGCGAACGGGCTCAGGTCTGCGTAGACATCACAGTGCCCGTCAACGATCCGATACAGACAGCGGCCTTCCATCCCGACCACGATCATGGAGCCGTCCGGAAGCCAGCCAATCCCCCCAGGATCCTCAGCCGGTCCGAATTGCCACACCAAATCACGGTCTTCCCCGCCTGCCCCAAATGACCAGACCTTGTGGTCCCACATGTCGGATATCCAGAGGCGACCCCGATGCCAGCGCGGGGACTCCGCCAAGTGAAGGTCTGCCGCGACCAGGTTCACGTCATCCACTACCGGGACTGCACCGCTCAGGCCACTTCCGCCACGGTCTACGTGTCATTTGCCCGGGGTGCTGCGTCTCTGAGCTACAGCGGGCCATCGCGGATCACGGTCAAGACCAGCGTCCTCACCGAACCTCGAGATTGAATCGAGGCAGCACAAGGACATCAGTGGTCCTTTCGATCGACAAAGGCGGCAGCGGCCTCCAAGATCTCTCCGCTCGTCCCGGCCAAGATCTGGGTCCGGTTCTCGAGGTGCAGCGCCGACTCCAGGTTGGCGGCATCGAGATTGGCCCACATGACCTGCTTGGTCATCTCCACACCGAAGGGCGTGTAGCCACAGATCAGCTCCGCCAGCTCCATCGCCCGATCGACGACGAGTCCATCGGGAACGACGTCAGTGACGACCCCGAGCTCGAGTGCCTCCGAGGCGTCGACCTCGCGGGCTGTGAGCATCAATTCGAACCCACGGGCCGCCCCGATCAGGCGGGGCAGCGTGTAGCTGATCCCGATGTCACACCCCCCCACGCCGACCTTGATGAACTGGACGCAAAAACGCGCCGAGGCAGCGGCCAGCCGCAGGTCGCAGGCCAGGGCGAGGGCGAACCCGCCCCCGTAGGCGGGTCCGTTGACCGCGGCGATCACCGGCTGGTGGAGGCGCCGAAGTTTGAGCGGCAGCTCGGCGATGCGCTCTTGGGACCGCATGCCCGAGCGCGGTCCGCTTAGCCCCGCGGCTGCGGGCGACGGCCCGATGGCGGTCAGGTCGAGCCCCGAGCAGAACCCCCGTCCGGCGCCGGTGAGGACGACGACACGTGACGAGTTGTCGGCCGCGAGTTCGTCGAGCGCGCCGTGGAGCTCTTCGACCACGTCGAAGGAAAGGGCATTGAGTTTCTCGGGCCGGTTGAGCGTGAGGAGGGTGATCTCGGGGTGTGGACGCTGCAGCTCGATCTGGCTCATGACTTCACCCTAACGAAAGTCGGTTTTCGCTGAAGGCTGGGGCCACCGGTACGATGACCGCATGGCGAGCAGTGATCGATCGACCGCGGAATGGGGTGAGCACCAGCGGCGTGCGGTGGCGGCCGCCCGAGAGTTGGCCGAAGAGGGCGGCTACGAGGCCGTGCAGATCCGAGACGTCGTCGCCCGCACCGGCCTGTCCTCGGCCACGATCTACCGCCACTTCTCCTCCAAGGACCACCTGATCGCGGCGGCCCAGCTCGAGTGGAACCGCACGCTGCCCGCCGCCCGTCGCAAGCTGCCCGCCGGTGGCACCGCGGCCGACCGGGTGTGCGAACTGATCCATCGCACCTGTGTGTCCTTCGGGCGCGCCCCCAACCTCGGCAAGGCGCTGATGCTCGCGCTCGGCTCGCCGGACCCGGGCGTGCGGGCGTGCCGGGCCGAAGCGGACGAGCTGGTGATCTCGACCATCCGCGACGCCATCGGTGACGACCTGGCTGACCGCGAGCTCGTGCTGGTGCCCCTCGGGTTGGCCTGGCAAGGTGCCCTGTTCTCGTGGGCACACGACCGCCTGAGCATCAGGGAGGTCGACGAGCTCTTGGCTCGGACCGTCCGGCTGCTCTTCGCAGGGGTCGCCGCCACTGCTCCTGTCGGCTGAGCCCATCGGGCGCACGGGTCGGCCGGGCTCACGCCGACTCGGTCCCGGGCCCAGTGGCGCTGGCCAGCATCTCGTCGTAGTCGGCCTGCACGCTCGGCAGGTGCTCGGCGCCGTTGGGCAGCACCCAAAACTGGTCGGCCTTGACCGCTGCGAGCACCATCGCTGCCGCGTCCTGGGCGCTCATCCCCGTCGCCAGTCCACTCTCGAGGACCTCGAACATGAAGTCGACCTCGACGCTGCCGCCGGCACCGATTGCGTCCATGTGGGCGCGTATCCCACCGAGGATCGGGGTGCTCACCATGCCCGGACAGACCACGCTGACCCCGATCCCGGTCCCGGCCAGCTCGGCCCGGAGGCCCTTGGACAAGCCGACCACCCCGTGCTTGGCGGCGACGTAGGGCCCGATGTAGGGACCGGTCAACAACCCGCCCATCGACGCCGTGTTGACCACGTGGGCCGGACCTCCCTGGGCCAACATGCGCGGGACGAAACTGTGCACGCCGTTGACCACGCCGCCCAGGCAAACCCCGATGACCCAGTCCCAGTCTTCAACGCTGATCTCCCACTGCTTGCCCATGGTCGAGACGCCGGCGTTGTTGCACACCACCTGGACGCCTCCGAAGCGCTCCAGAGCAACCTCGGCGAGACGCTCGACGGACGCAGGGTCACGCACGTCGGTCACTTGGCCGACGCATTCGACACCGGCGGAGGCAAGTTCGGCGACGGCCTCGGCCAGCACTGGCTCGTTCACGTCGGCCAGGACGACGCGCATCCCCTCCGACCCGAAGGCGCCGGCGAGCACCCGGCCGATGCCCGAGGCCGCCCCGGTGACCACGCAGACGCCACCCGACTCGAGCTGGGTCATCGCGAGACCGCCGCGGGGAGATGTTTCAGGCCGCCGACGAAGTTGGACCACACGCCCTCAGGCTCCCCGTCCAGCTCAATGCTCGAGAAGCGGCCCAGGAGCTCCTCGAACTCGACGCGCAGGATCAGGCGGGCGAGGTGTGTGCCCAGGCAGAAGTGCTGCCCGAAGGCGAAGCCCAGGTGCGGGTTGGGGTCCCTTGCCAGGTCGAAGGCGCTTGGATCGGGAAACGCCGAGCCGTCCCGATTGCACGCACCGAGCCAGATGCCCACCCGGTCGCCCTCCCGGACAGCCGCGTCTCCGACCGTCGTGTCGGCGGTGGCGGTGCGGGCGACGTGGCGGATCGGGCTGGCCCAGCGGACGAACTCGTCGACCTGTCCATCGACCGGCGTAGCCAGCAAATGGCAGAGGAGGTCGTCACCTCCGGTGCGCTCCTTCTCGTTCAGCAGTTCATAGAAGTAGAGACCGAGGGCGAGCAGCGCGTCGTCCATGGTGGCCACCCCCGAATCGCCGGCGTTGTACTCGGGGTCGGCGCTCGTGAGCGCTGGGTGCTCGAGGTCGGCCAGTCGGACCCAGTCGGCCTGGGGCACGCCGAGCAGGGAGAGCGTCACCTCGGAGGGGATGACGTGGGCCACCTCGCTCACGAAGTCGAAACGGCCCATCTCCTGCACACGGTCGAGGCAGCGCGAGGTGACCTGGCGCACATCGGCTTCGAGCGTGGCCACCGCCCGCGGGGTGAAGGTCGACGAAAGGACGCGGCGCTGGGGCTGGTGCCGCGGCGGATCAGTCTCGATCATCGGACCCCCGACCCCCTCGGGGAGCACTGCAGCGCTGGCTTGGCTCCCCCGGAGGAACATGCCGCCGCGCTCGGTAGCCGAGCTGAAGTGGCCGGGTCGCACAGGATCGTCCGGGCCTCGGTGTAGCCGGTGACGGCCCAGAACGGCTCACCTCCCGGGCGGTCGTGCCACCAGACGGGTGCTTCGTCGCGCAGGCAGTCGAACATTGCGTGCTCGGTGCCACGGGCGAAGTGCGCCAGGTCCCACAGATCCACCTCGTCGAGGGTCACCGCGGCGGCGTTGGTCACATCCCAACCCTATCGAAAACTTGTTTTCGCGGCGAGAGCTGCTCGTCGGCCCGGATCGGACGCCACCAGTTCGCCGCCGGTCGCTCAGTCCTCGTGCGTGGCGGCAGCGATCCGCTCGTTGGTGTCGATCCACTCGGTGACGATGTCGAAGACGACGTCGCGAGCCGGGCGAACCGAGTGCACGCGCCCGATGATCTGGCCCGCGGGCGAACCCGAGAGCTCCCGGGAGTGCACCCGCATGAAGCGGTGGGCCGCCGGCGCGTAGAGGATTCCCTGCAGAGGCATGGGGAGCGGCTCGGGGGCGTCGTCGGCGTCCCACGCCTCAGTCCAGTCCGTGCGGATCTGGCGGGCCGGCTTCCCGGTCATCGAACGCGAGCGCACGGTGTCAGTGAAGCCCGCGGCGAGGAGGTTCTCGACAACCCAGGGCTCTGTGGCCGATTCGGCCACCATCAGCCAGATGGACCCCGTCCAGACGCCCTGAGCTCCGAGCGCCATGGCGGCGGCCATCTGGCGGCCCCGCCCGATGCCGCCGGCCGCGAGCACGGGGACATCGGGGCCGACCGTATCGACCACCTCGGGAACCAACACCATGGTCGAGATCTCCCCGCAGTGACCCCCGGCCTCGTTGCCCTGGGCGACAATCACGTCGACGCCGCGCTCGAGGTTCTTCTGAGCGTGACGGGGCGAACCACAGAGCGCGCCGACCAGGACGCCCTTCGCGTGGGCGGCGGCGACCGCATAGTCGGGGGGCGGGCCGAGCGCGTTCACCAGCATGGAGACCGGATGGCGCAGTGCCAACTCGACCTGGGCCGGGCCCTCGGCCTCGACCCCGAGGCCGGCCGCCTTCATCTGACCTTCGGCACCTTCGGGCAGCGGCGGGACGTGGTGCTGGGTCAACAGCTTCTCGACGAAGTCACGGTGCTCGGTCGGGATCAGGGCCTCGAGGGCGTCGAGGTCGAAGGCCTCGCCCTTCCCCACGAACTTCTCGGGCATGGCGAAGTCGACGCCGTAGGGCTTGCCGCCGCAGTGCTCGTCGATCCAGGTGAGCTCGACCTCGAGCTGGTCGGGGCTGAAGGCCAGCGCACCGAGCACGCCGTAGCCTCCGGCCCGGCTGACCTCGGCCACGACGTCGCGACAGTGCGAGAAGGCGAAGAGGGGGAACTCGATGCCGAGACGGTCACAGATTGCGGTGCGCACGGTTGATGACGCTAGCAAAAACGTGTTTCACTTGCCGGGCCGGACGACCCGAGGAGGGGTGGGCATGGACCGCGACGCGTTGGGGCAGCTCTTCGACATGAGCGGCCGGGTGGTCGTGGTGACCGGGGGCACCCGGGGCATCGGACTCGCGCTGGCTGAGGGCTACGTGGCAGCGGGGGCAAGCGTGGTCGTGGCCAGCCGGAAGGCCGAAGCCTGCGCGGTGGCGGAGACGCACCTGCGGAGCTTGGGCGGCGAGGCGCTCGGCGTGCCCACCCATCTCGGGCGCCTCGAAGACCTCGATGCACTGGTGGCCCAGACTGTCGAGACGTTCGGCGGAATCGACGTGGTGGTCAACAACGCGGCCAACGCCCTCAGCCAGCCTGTGGCCGAGCTGACTCCCGACGCCTGGGCCAAGTCCTTCGAGGTCAACCTGCGTGGCCCCGTCTTCCTCACCCAAAAGGCCCTCCCCCATCTGATCGCCAGCCCGCATGCGACCGTCCTCAACGTGGTATCCGTCGGCGCGTTCATCTTCTCCCCGTACATCTCGATGTACGCGGCGGGCAAGGCCGCCTTGATGTCCTACACCCGCTCGATGGCGGCTGAGTTCGCCCCGCACAGGATCCGGGTGAACGCACTCGCACCAGGTTCCGTGAACACGGACATGACGCGGGCCAATCCACCCGAACGCCAGGAAGCGATGGCGAACGCTTGCCTGCAGAAGCGGATCGCCGAGCCTGAGGAGATGATTGGCCCGGCGCTCTTGTTGACCTCGGATGCCGGCACCTTCATCACCGGCCAGGTCCTCATCGCCGATGGCGGTATGACACCTCACTGACTGAACGAACAGTGGCTCCTCGAGGCGTCGCATTTCTCGGCGCCAGATGACTCTCGGCTCGACCTCTGGATTATGAGCCCCATCTGCCCTGTCCAGAGCCCTCGGATCGGTCCTCTCGCGTGCTCCGGAATGGGCTTTGAACTGGAACTCCAACCACGGAACCATGTGAGCTGGAACTCCGCTCCGACAGCCCTCTGGCTGATTGCACGGATTTTGTAGGGACGCCTTGGTTGCGGCGTATTCAGTGATGATGCCGGTCAGCACGAGGCCCGGGCCGCTCTACTCCATAGTGCGATTTGCGTCATCCCGGCCTGATCCACTGCGTCCATTAGGCCAGCTGGTGCAGTGCTGAGATGCGTGGAGGTCATTGATTGCCCTCATGCAGGGGCAGGTCCGACCCGTACCGGACCCTGCTCCGCTTTGCCTCAAGGCTCAGGTGACGAGCACGTCTACAACTTGACGTACTTATCAATGTATTAGGATGTCAGCACCTAGCTCTCCAACTCCCCCGTCGACAAGGAGAAAGCCGTCGTGGCTCCCACGCCCATCTATCAGGTGAAGGCGGAATTCTTCAAGAACCTCGCACACCCGGCGCGGATCCGAGTGCTCGAGGTCCTTCGAGAGGGTGATCGCGCTGTGAGCGAACTCATTCCCGAGGTCGGGATCGAATCGTCCCACCTGTCCCAGCAGCTCGGAATCATGCGTCGAGCGAATCTCGTGCACTCACGCAAAGAGGGTGCGACTGTCGTGTACTCAGTCAGCAACCCGATGATCTTCGAGCTGCTCGACGTGGCCAGAAAGATTCTGACTTCGTCCCTCGTAGAGACGAGGGACCTTCTGGCCGAGCTCGAATCCATCGACGACGGCACCTGACCTTTCGTCACTGCACAACACGGAAGCCGGTGGTTCCGGCTGATCCCCGCAGACGGCACCGCACGACAGAGCAAGTCCGTGACTTGCCTGGAACGAACCGAGTGCCAGCCACTGCTTTGCGAGCTTGGGGGAGCCCCACCCAAGACCAGGTGCTGCTGCTCCGTTGTCTGTGGCTGCAGCAGTCCTTGATTTGACAGATGATGTATTTATAGATTGACGTATATATCAATTATGCGACTTCGGACGCTGGCCCGACGAATGCGAGCCCGACCCGCCGAAGTGGCAGATCCCGGCGACGTGTCCCCCGGGGTGCAGTCCGCGGCGCAACGGCTGCGGGGCTCGCTGCAGCTGCGCCACGTGGATGCCGGGTCGTGCAACGGGTGCGAGATGGAGATCGCGTCGATCTTCTCCCCTGTCTACGACGCTGAGCGCTTCGGCATACGGCTCGAAGCCTCGCCCCGCCACGCAGACGGGCTCCTGGTGACCGGCCCCGTCACCCGCAACATGGCGGAACCCCTCCGCAAGACGTTCGAGGCTGTACCTCGACCGCGCATCGTCGTGGCGGTAGGTGACTGCGCTCGCGATTGTGGGGTGTTCCGCGGCGCCTACGGCGTCGAGGGAGCGGTCAGTGACGTGGTGCCCGTCGACCTCGAAGTGCCCGGCTGCCCCCCGGACCCGGCCGCCATCGTGCGCGCCCTCCGGGGACTGGCCGGGACGTGACGCCTGCACTGCTCGTCGCCACCGCGCTCGCCGGGCTGGCGGCGTCCCTCGCCGGGGCTGTCACCCCGGACCGGCTCCGAATCAGAGTGTCGACGTCACTCACGATCGGCGCCTGTGGGTGCGCACTGATCGCCGGCATTAACATCCTGCACTCGGGCCACCCCGCCGTGGTGCACACAACTGCGCTGATGCCACTTTCGGGGTTTTCCTTAGCCCTCGATCGCTTCGGCGCCCTCTTCGTCGTCATCAGCGCGGTCGTCGGCATCTGCGCCCTGGTCTTTCGCCTCGGGTACATCGGTCACGGTCTCGGCAGCCGGACGGCGTCGTGCATCCTGCCGCTGTTCGTGACGACCCTGCTGCTCGTCCCCGCCGCGTCCAACGTCACCACGTTCTTGTTCCTCTGGGAGCTGATGGCGATCACGTCGCTGTTGCTGGTCCTCACCGACCACGCGCACCGGGGCGAGGTGCAGGTGGCCGCTCAGTGGTACGCGGTGATGACGCAACTCGGTGCGGCTGCGCTGATCTTGGGGCTGGTGCTGCTCGCCACTCGCACCGGGAGCCAGTCGTTCGCTGTGATCGCACTCCGCTCGGCGCACCTGCCGACATGGGTACGGAGCACCGCCTTCGTGCTCGCGCTGGTCGGATTCGGGTCGAAGGCCGGCGCGGTGCCGTTGCACGTCTGGCTACCCCGTGCCCATCCCGAGGCTCCGGGACCCGTCTCCGCCCTGATGTCGGCGGCCATGGTGAACCTCGGAGTGTACGGCATCGTCCGGGTCGGCATGGGCCTGCTCGGTGGCGGCCCGACCTGGTGGTGGCTCCTCGTGATGTTCCTCGGGGCACTCTCCGCCATGTTCGGGTCCCTCCACTCGGCCACCAGCAGAGACCTCAAGCGCCTGCTCGCCTATTCGACCACCGACAACGTCGGCCTCATGTTGCTGGGCGTCGGCGCCTCGGGCCTGTTCGCCTCCACCGGGCATCGGGCGCTCGCCGTCGTGGCGTTGGTCGCCGCATTGCTCCACGTCGTCTTCCATGCCGTGTTCAAAGGCTCGCTGTTCCTCTCCGCCAGCTCCGTCCAGCAAGCCACGGGGAGCACGGACCTCGATGGGCTCGGGGGACTGCTACAGAGGATGCCGGTGAGCGGCCCCATCTTCTTGGTGGGCGGACTGGCCATCGCGGCCCTTCCCCCGTTCTGCGGGTTCGTCAGCGAATGGCTCCTCCTCCAGAGCATGCTCCACGGCCTTCCCTCCAGCGATGTGGCGATCGCCGTGGCCATGCCGATCGGCGTCGGCGTGCTCGCGCTCACCGGTGGCCTGACCGCCTTCACCTTCGCCAAGGCCATCGGCATCGGCCTTCTGGGGCTGCCCCGCACCGACGGGGCCGAGCGGGCCACGGAGGTCCGCCGACCCATGTGGGTCGGAGCCGGCCTGTTGGCCCTGCTCTGCCTCGTGTTCGGCGTGGCCCCTTTCCTGGTCATCCCCGCCGTGGTCGATGCGGCCGGTGTCGTGACGCGTTTCCATTCCGCCGGAGCGCTGACCCACGGCTGGCAGATCGGGCTGCCCGGCGTCCCCGGCATGCTCGCCCCGGGTCTGCTCGCGCTCGGCCTCCTCGTCTGCACGGGACTCGTCGCTCTGGCCCGCGGGCTGGTCCGACGCAGTCCGGTCCGTCTCACCGAGGCATGGGGTTGCGGTCGGGAGCTCCAGACGGCCCGCATGGAGTACACCGCCACCTCGTTCGGGGAGCCGCTCACCCGGGTGTTCGAAGACGTGCTGAACCCCTCGCGTGATATCGATGCGAGTCACATCGCTGAGTCGCGCTACTACACCGAAGCTGCCGTGATCCATACCTCGCTCGAGGACGCGTTCGAGAGGCACCTCTACCGTCCGGCGGACCGGGGCTTCCAGCGCTGGGGTGCCCTCGCCCGTCGCGTGCCGAACGGCAGTGTGCACCGCTACCTTGCCTTTGGCCTCGTGGCCCTGATCATCGTCCTGGTGGTGCTGGCGTGAACAGCAGCTGGTCGTACGTCTCCATCGCTGCTGTCTCCTTGCTCCAGGTCATGCTGGTGCTGCTCGGTGGTCCGCTCCTGCTCGGGCTCATGCGCAAGGTGCGCTGCCGGATGGAGGGTCGGGTCGGGCCGCCGATCCGCCAGCCCCTCCTCGACCTGCGCAAGCTCGCCGGTCGCGAACGTACGCGCCCCGAGCACACCAGCTGGGTCTTCCCCCTGGCTCCCGTGGTCCTGGTGGCCACCACGCTTGTCGTGGCGGCCATCGCGCCCCTGCTCGCCACCAATCCCGCGTTCGGCTGGTCCGCCGACCTGTTCGCGGTCGTCTTCCTCTTCCTTCTCGGCTCGGTGTCGCTCGCGCTCGGGGCCCTCGACACCGGCACCGCCTTCGGGGGCATGGGAGCCAGTCGTGCCATGACGATCGGGGCCCTGGCCGAGCCCGCCCTGCTCGTGGCGATCCTCGCCCTCTCGGTCCCCGCCCACTCCTCCAATCTGCCCGCCATCATCACCAGGTCCCTCGCGCACCCCGCCTGGTTGGCCACCCCGCAGCGGGTCCTGGCCCTCGTGGCCTTCGTGATCGTGATCATCGCCGAGAGCGGACGGCTCCCAGTCGACAACCCGAGCACCCACCTGGAGCTGACGATGATCCACGAGGCCATGGTCCTCGAGTACGCGGGGCCCGACCTCGCGCTCGTGAAGCTGGCCGAATCCATGCGGCTGGTCGTGCTGTTGACGCTCCTGGCCGACCTGTTCATCCCCTGGGGCATTGCGACCGCGCCCGGCCCCTCCCACCTGGCGGTGGCTCTCGTGGCCACCGTGGGCAAGGTCGCCCTCCTCGGCGTCGCCCTGGCCGCCTTCGAGGTGACGGTGGCCAAGCTCCGGCTCTTCCGCGTTCCCGAGCTGTTGGCCGGGGCGTTCGTCCTCGCGATCCTCGCCGTCCTCTCTGCGCTGGTGGTGCCGTGAACGGGTCGTCGTACTCCTCGGCCCTGACCTTGGCCGCCGGAGCGGTGCTGGTCTGCGCGGTGGCGATCCTGTGGCTCGCCTCGATCCGCTCGGTCATCAAGATGGTGGCGACTCAGGGTATTGCTTTGGGACTGGTCGCCGTGGTCCTGGGCGTCCACCTCCGTGACGCCGGCCTGCTGGCTGCGGCGGCGGTCGTCATCGCGGTCAAGGGCGTGGCGATCCCTCTCCTGCTCGGCCGGGCCAGCGGCGGGGACTCCGGCTCCCGTGAGAGCAGGCCCCTCGTCAACGTCCCCGCCTCGCTGGTGGCCTCCGCCGCTCTCATCGTGCTGGCCTTCGTCACCGGGCGCAGCGTGGCACGCTTCGTCGGTACCACCGCCGGTGCGCTGGTGCCCATTGGCCTCGCGACGCTCCTGATCGGCTTCTTCGTCCTCGTCGCCCGGCGACGACCCACGTTCCAGATCGTGGGGCTGCTGATGGTGGACAACGGGATCGCGCTGACCGCCTTCTTGTGCACCGCCGGGTTCCCGTTCCTGATTGAGCTGGGTGTCTCCTTCGACGTTCTCCTCGGCGTCGTCGTCCTCATGGTGCTCTCACAGCGTCTTCGCATTGAGTTCGGTGACATCGATCTCGATGAGCTTCGGGAGCTGCACGACTGATGGTGCTCGTGGCGATCCTCGCCCTTCCCTTGTTCGGCGGTGCGGCCATCGCCGCGGGACGGGGTCGGCGCTCGAGCGCATGGGTCGCCGTGGCGACCAACGGGGCCACGCTGGTCCTCGGGATCCTCACCGCCGTCCGCGTCGTCAAAGACGGCCCGATCTCGGGCGCCTGGGGGGTATTGCGGGCAGATGCCCTGAGCGTGTTCATGGTCATCGTCATCGGCGCGATCTCGCTCCTGGCGTCGTGGCTCGGGATCCGGACGATGGCGCGTGAGCGGGAACTGGAACACGGCAGTCCGGTTCGCCCGTCGCACTACGGCATGCTCGTCCAGGCCTTCGTGGGCTTCATGCTCCTCGCCGTCCTGGCGGCCAACGTCGGCGTGCTGTGGGTGGCCGTCGAGGCGACGACGATCGTCACAGTGTTCCTGGTCGGCCACCGGCGGACCAGGGGCTCGCTCGAAGCTGCATGGAAGTACATCGTGATCTGCTCGGTCGGGATCGCGCTGGCCTTCTTGGGCACAGTCTTCGTCTACCTGGCCGCGCTCCATGCCGGAGGGCACTCGGCCCACGCACTCGACTGGACGTCGCTGATGGCACACGCGCACCGCTTCAACCCATCGCTGATGCGCCTCGCCTTCGCCCTCATCGTCCTCGGCTACGGCACCAAGGTCGGGCTCGCCCCGATGCACAGCTGGCTCCCCGATGCCCACAGCCAGGCGCCCGCCCCGGTGTCGGCCCTGATGTCGGGGGTCCTTCTCACCGTGGCGTTCTACGCCATCCTGCGCTTCAAAGCGGTGACCGATCTGGCGCTCGGGCCCGGGTTCGCCCGCACCCTGCTCGTCATTGTCGCCCTCCTCTCGTTGGCGCTGGCGGCGTCGCTGCTGATCACCCAGCGTGACTACAAGCGCATGCTCGCTTACCACAGCATCGAGCACATGGGGCTGATTGCCCTCGGGGCCGCGGCAGGGATCAGGCTTGCCATCGCCGCCGTCCTCCTCCACATCCTCGGTCACGGCCTGGCGAAGAGCGTGCTCTTCTTGACCTCGGGGGAGATCATGGCTGCCGAGGGCACCAGCCAGATCGACGGGGTACAAGCGCTCCTCACACGGCGCCCGGCCCTCGGCGGGGTGTTCGGGGTCGGCCTCGTGGCGCTGCTCGGCCTCCCGCCCTTCAGCCTCTTCACCAGTGAGCTCGTCATGGTCCGGGCCGAGTTCGAGGTGGGGCTCGGTTGGGCCGCCGTCCTGGCCATGGTCGCAATGGTGGTCATCTTCATCGCGGTGGTAGGTCACGCCCGTCACATGCTCCTCGGCCCGCCCCCGCCATCGCATGTCGCCTCGCCGCCTCATCTCGCCGCACCACCCCGCTGGGTCGCCACGCCGCTGATCGGAGGATTGGCCGCCTGTGGCTTCATCGGGGTGTTCGCCTGGCCGCTCTCTGGTCTCCTCGAGGCGGCGGCGCGGGTGGTGGCGTCGTGACCGGTCCCGCGAGGCGCACGCCGGCACTCGAGCCGGTCGGCCGGCACCGTCGTGCGGGCGTGGTGCAGGGAGCCGAGTTGGTGGATGCGGCCGCGGCCCTCCTGGCTCAGGGGATGAGGCTTGCCCTCGTATCCGGCCACGACGACGGCGACGAGTTGCGAGTCGTCTATCTCTTCACGTCCGGCCCACCCGACACCCGGGTCGAACTCCACCTGATCGTCGATCGTGCCAACCCGACGGTGCCGACCTTGTCCGGCATCTCGTTTCCCGCCGGCCGCTTCGAACGCGAGCTCCAGGACCTCTTCGGTATCGTGCCGGTGGGTCATCCGCAACCCCGTCGCCTGGTGCTGCACCAGCACTGGCCCGAAGACTGGTACCCCATGCGCCGTGGGTCAGGCGATCCGCCACCCATGGTGACCGACGCCGGGGCGTACCCCTTCGTGCCCGTCGAGGGAACCGGCGTCTACGAGATCCCGGTCGGGCCAGTGCACGCCGGACTCATCGAACCCGGGCATTTCCGTTTCTGGGTGGTCGGGGAGACGATCCTGCGCATGAAGGCGCGCCTGTGGTTCGTGCACAAGGGGATCGAGCGACTCTTCGAGGGAAGGGATCCGGGGTCGGGACTCGAGCTGGCCGAGCGGATCTCGGGTGACACCGCCGTCGGGCACACTCTGGCCTACTGCCAGGCCGTGGAAGACGCATGGCGCGTGGAGGTGCCTGCGGAGGCGACGGTGGTCCGCGGCGCCCTCCTCGAGCTCGAACGCCTCTACAACCACGTCGCCGATATCGGTGCGTTGTGCAACGACGTCGGCTTCGGTATTGCCAATGCCTGGGCGCTGTCGCTGCGTGAACACCTGCTGCAGCTGAACGCCCGCGTGACCGGTCACCGTCTGCTGCGGGGCGGCGTCGTTCCGGGTGGCGCGCGAGTCCACTGCCTGCCTACGAACGATGAGCTGACCGAGATCAGCCAGCGATTCGAGGAGCTTATCGACCTGATCACGTCCAGTGCCCTGGTCATGGAGCGCTTCACCGGCACCGCCGTGCTCGATGAGGCTCACGCGCGGGACCTCGGCGTCGTCGGTGTGGTCGGCCGAGCCTCGGGCCTCGTGTTCGACGCGCGTCAGTCCCATCCGTCGGTGTCGATGCCCGGGTCGTTCTCCCCCGCCATTCGAGCGGTCGGCGATGTCAGGGCTCGCTTCGACGTCCGGGTAGAGGAGGTCCGGACATCCCTGTCCCTCTTGGAGGAGTTCGTCCAACGGGCGGGTGCGCTAGACGCCGCGACGGTGCCGACAGTCGCGCGGGCGCCCCAACCCGCAAACGGAGTCGGGATCATCGAGGCGTGGCGGGGTGCTGCCGTGCACCGGGTGGAGCTGGACGATGAAGGTCGACTCGCCCGGGTGAAGGTGGTCGATCCTTCCTTTCACAACTGGCCAGCCTTGCCCGTCTCGTTGGCCGACACCATTGTCCCTGACTTCCCTTTGGCCAACAAGAGCTTCAATCTCTCCTACGCCGGGAACGACCTCTGATGCACGCAGTTGCGTGCCACGGATAGCAATCCACTGGAATAGCAGGCTGGAGTCCACCGCTGGATGACACGGGCCATCCAGCGGCCTGTCATTGGTGGCGGGGTTCCAAGCCATCACGCACCCATCGGGCTACAAACCCGACGAATCGGCTGGTCATTGCGCCGTGCATATTCACTGCATAGGGCAGCCGCCTACTCAATGTCTGCGCCACAACGGCTGAGTCCCGAGAAACTCTGTTTCTTAGCTCGTCTTCTGGTATTGCCCCGACGAATCCGCTGGTTGCAGCGTCACCCACTTGGGCCTTATGGCGCTGCACGCTCCAAATCAAGTTCGGTACGACCGATTCGAAAACACCGCGCTCAGGATGCCGCTTCAGCGAGGGCGAAAGCGATCCCAGGTCGCTCGCATCGTTGCCCTCACCTATTTGGTCACCGCGATCTCCGATCGCACGATGATCTGGGACGTGTCGATGCTTTTCGGGCCAAGCGGTGAGCCCCAGCGCGTGCCCGGGATGGGCAGGGCGATGGAAGTTCACCTCCAGTGCGATTTTGCGTGAGGCGTGGATGCAGGACTCATCCGACGAGATACACCTCGTAGATCACACCACCGCTCTGCCGGCCTCCGACACTGACGAATACCCCCTTGTTCAACCAGTCGAGGTCGTCGGCCCCGGTCTCGATCTTGACTGCGGTACGAAAGGTGTATTCGGCGGCGTCGACGGCCTCCCCACGGACGAGGCGCTCGAGAATTTCCGGGCTTCCGTGGCGCACGCCCTGAGATCGGACATAGAGCACATTTCCTCTCTCGGTTTCCAGCGTGTAGCGGACGTCGCCGAGCACAGTGCCATCAGGAAGAACGGTCTGCCAATCGGCGCTGGCTCCGGGAAGCAATATCCCGCGCAGCTCAGGTCCGCTGAACGTCCCGCCGTTCAATGGAACGATCCGCCGGTGTCCAACGGAGACCTGGCCAACGTCCTGGGGGTCGCCGACGCTCGCTTCCAAGCGGTAGATCAGGTCGAGACGTGGATCGGGAAGATGACTGCTCACGTCATCACTTCTGATTCGGCCTCGTTTGCTGGCCCCGGCCACGTCGGAAGGCAATCAGGCCCCCATGACGAGGGACCGCGCCTCTGCGGAGCCGACCACAAGATCGTGAAGATCGCCGCCCACCTCGAGTCGGCTCGACTGTTCGACCCCGCCGATCCTCATAGGCTCAAAGCCCGCCGTTCGGATCAAGTGCTCGACTTCGTCGCTCCCGTGCTCGTCCTCGGTGACGTAGAACAGCACCGCGGGCTCGGGCGACCGGTGGCTCGAGGACTCGAAGAGATCGGCCGACATGGTGCCGAACGCAATGGCAAAGCGTGTCCCGATCGGCAACCACCCAGCGACAACTTGGCCCGATGACTGCCCTTCCGGTAGGAGTCGCACGACCTTGCCTTGTGCGTCGAGTCCGACCGGATTGCTTGGAACGACGAGAGACGTGTCTCCCAGCGCGTCGGCGATCTCGTCGATGACGTCTTTCAACACGGTAAACCGCAGCGCAAGGACGACGGCATCGGCTCCCTGCAAAGCGCTCCGGTTGTCGAGCGCGACGACCGCCGCTCCGCCGATTGCCGCGGCCAGCCTTCGCGCCGACTCCTTGTCGGCGCTCGAGAGCTGGAGGGTCTCGCCACCGGCAGCGAGCTGACGAGTGATGGCCGATCCGATGCCTCCGGTGCCGATGATCGCCGTGGTCATGATGGAGACCTCCGTCCCGTGAGGAAGCTCATTCCGACTTGCTCGATGGCCATTGATCGGGGAACCAATCTCCCCCCGGGTCCGTCGTTTGTCCCACTTCGATCAGATGACCATCGGGATCGCGGATATAGCAACGGATTTCGTACTGGTGTTGCTTCGGTGGCGTCAGGAATTCCGCACCGCGCGCGCTCCATTCGGTGTACACCGCGTGCATGTCCGTCACTCGTATATTGAGGAAACTGCTGACCCGGTTGGGATCGGCGGGTGTCTCGAGGATGACCTCCGGCTTGTCGTCGGTCGGCCCTCCGCCGACGTTGATGATGATCCAACTGTTCGACAGTTGGACATACGTGAGCCCTCCGGGTCCGGAGAACGCATCCCTGCCCCCGAGCACATCGGTGTAGAAGCGGCGAGAGCGCTCGACATCGTCCGACACGATGAAGTGGGCCAGCACGATTCCCTCTGGAGACGTTGGGAACTCGTCGGCGGGCGTACTCGATGGCCAGTGATCGGGCACCCAGTCCCCTTGCGGGTCGGTGGTCTGCCCCACCTCGATCAGGTGACCATCGGGATCACGGATGTAGCAACGGATCTCGTACTGGTGCTGCTTCGGGGGCGTCAGGAACTGAGCACCCCGGGCGCTCCATTCGGGGTACACCGTCTCCATGTCCTTGACCCGGATGTTGACGAAGCTGCTCACCCGATTTGGGTCGCCGGGCGTCTCCAGGGTGACCTCCGGCTTGTCGTCGGTCGGGCCTCCGCCGGCATTGATGACGATCCAACTATTGGAAAGTGCGACGTTGGTCGGCCCTCCGGGACTCGAGAAGGCGACCCGGCCCCCGAGGACCTCGGTGTAGAAGCGCCGAGAGCGCTCGACGTCGTCCGACACGATGAAATGGGTGAGCAGGATCTCCCCTGTGGGCGGTAGGACCTTAGCCATCTGTTCCCTCCGATGGTGTTCCGCGGTCATGGCCGTGCCATCTGCGCCTGCATCGGGTGCAAAGGGGGCGGCATCTTGGCGATCTCCATTCGAAGGGTTTTGAAGGCCGAATCGAAGATGGTCGAGAAACTCGGGAATGGCTGGATGACGTCGCTCAACACCTCCAACGGAACGCGGGCGCGTATGGCGAGCGTTGCCTGCTGGAGCCACTCGCCGGCCTCGGGTCCGAGGGCGTACGCGCCGGTCAACCGGACGCCGTCGCTCAGCAAAGTCAAGAATCCGTTCGACTGGGCGTACCGGTGGCTGTACGTCGCAGTCTTGGACACGTCGGTCAGGAGCGTTGTGCTGCTGTGGGGTGCCTCCACGGCACCGACGGCGGCCGCCTGCGGGTCGGTGTACGTCACGCGCGGCACGGCCTCGTAGTTCGTCGGGTGGCTCTCTCCGGCGATGTTCGCCGCCACGACGTCGCCCTCGTACTCGCCGACGTGTGTCAGGGGCCAGATCCCATTGACATCCCCAATGGCCCAAATGTTGTCGCCGGCCCGCAGATACTCGTCCACCCGAATCCCGTGTGGGTTCGCCTCGATGCCGACGGTCTCGAGCCCGATCCCTTCGACGCGGGGGTGACGGCCGGTCGCCACCAACAGTCGCTCACCCCGCACCTCGCTGCCGTCCGAGAGCTTCAGGACGTAGTCGTCTCCGTCGCGCGAGGCCTCGGCGGCCTGGACTCCGAGGTGCAACTCGATCCCGTCCCGCTGCAGTGCCTCGGTCAGAGCCACGCCGAGGGGGGCCGGCTCTCGTGGGATCAGCCGATCGGCGCCCTCGACGAGCACGGCCTGACCACCGAGCCGCTGTACCACCTGTGCGATCTCGACGCCGGCCGGGCCACCGCCGAGCACGATGAGGCGACTGGGAACCGTCTTCATGGCCGTCGCTTCGCGGGTTCCCCACACGCCGGCCAGGCCGTCGAGCCCCGGGATGGGTGGCACGAAATGATCCGCGCCCGTCGCGACGACGACATGCTCCGCCGTGTGGCGAGTGCCGTCCACGTCGACCACACCCGGCCCGGCGAGCCGGCCCACGCCCCGGACCAGCGCGATGCCCCGATCGGCCAGCCATTTCTCCTGCCCCGCATCCGAATAGTCGGACACCATGTAGTCCCGCCAGTCCAGCGCCGCCTGCACGTTCACCTCGGCGCTGGCGCCGACGTCGCGGGCGCCCTGGACCGCCTCTCCCGGACGCAAGAGGGACTTGGACGGGATGCACGCCCAGTAGGAGCACTCGCCGCCGACCAGCTCCCGCTCGACGACGGCGACCCGAAGCCCCCGCGCCGCGATGGCCCCGGCGCAGTGCTCACCGGGCGCACCGCCGCCCAGCACGATCACGTCGAAATCGCTCACTGGGGGAGCTCTTGGCCGCTCTGTTCGCGCACCATGTACTCGGCGTACCAGTCGGGCCAGTCCGAGTCGGCCCGGCCGATGCGCTTCTCGTGCTCAGCGTGGGCCGACTCGGCGCGGTGCAATGCCGCAGCCAGGTCAAAGGCGGAGTTGAACGAGGTGGTGGTCGGATCGAGGCGACCCGGGAGGCGATCGGTCACCTCTTGGAGCAGCCAGCTGTTGCCGTCGGGGTCTTCGAACGTGGCAAAGGAGTTGTAGCTCTTGTGATCCGGATCGGGCCCGTTGACCCGATGACCCGTCCCCTCAGGGTCGAGTTGCGCTCCGGGCGCTCCGGAATGGAACACCCCACTGACCGTGGCTCCCCGGCTGACAAGTTCGTCGCGCCCGGCTTCGATGTCAGACACGATCAGGTACAGGCCATGGGCAGATCCGGGTGGCGCCTCCGTGATGTGGGTGCCGAACTGCACAGAACACTGCGATCCCGGTGGCGTGAATTGCACGACCCGGAAGCCGTTGTCGAAGGAGAAGTCGGCGTCGAGCCTCCAGCCGAGGCCGGCGTAGAACGCCTTGGAGCGATCGGCGTCGGCCACGGGGATGACGACCGCCTCCAGCTTGAGATCGGCCGGTTCGCTGCTCGGCGATCCGCCGGGTGCGCTCTGTCCATCGAGGGTGCCCATCCGGCTCTCCTCTGTCTGGTCCCGAAACGATTGTCGCACCCGGGCGAACGCTTTGCACCTGAAAACATCCCTCGCACTCGGGGTTCGACGTCGTTCCAGCGCACGGGGGTCGAATGGCGATGGACGGGTGCACGTCTCAACCTTTCCGCCCGGCCCCGCGCAGCAGCTCGAGTTCCTATGGTCGAGGACCCGAGCGGAGGACAGGCGTCCCGACCCCCCAGGGTCAGCGTTTGATACCGATGCTCTTGCCTTCGGTGTACCGGATCGGCTCCTCCAATGTGTCGACGAGGAATTGATCCCGGTCTCCTCGTTCCCACGCCTCCCTCAATCCCGGAGCCGCCAAGTCGAAGTCGGGCCGAATTTTCTTGAACACGCCCCTCAGATCTACGTGGAGCTCTGCCATCGTGGGCCGGCCCCAGTACCAGTATCCGTTGTAGATCTTGAAGATCTTGAGTCCGGGCTCGAGGACAAACGTGTGGGGGATCATCGGATCGTGCGGCTCATCCGTGAATTCCTTGATGTCCAGGTCCTTCTGGACGACCCGATCGGGGTCCGACAGGAACGGCCACGTGGCGCCCAGCGCGTCCCGGAACTCATTGATGTTCAGCTGATTGTCGGTCGAGATGAGGGCCAATCGCGTGTAAGCATTCCTGAACTCGGGATAGACGTCGACCAATTGCCCTACGAACTGATGCTCTTTGGGATCGAAGCCGCCACGGGACAGATGGACCACCATCGGGTTGCCCCCCTGGAGCTCCGACAGGGACCGCCGCCGTCCGGATTGATCGGCGAGCTCGTAGTCGGGAAACGTCTCGCCCTCACGTATGTCGCTGCGCATGTGGCCTCCAAACTCGAAAGGGTCTGGTCCAAAGATCCCACGGGAGTCCAGCAGATGCTCACGTCGGTTGCGCCCGGCGCTCGCTCTCAGAAATTGCCCAGGCCGCGTTGACGAGCCCGATATGGCTGAACGCCTGCGGGAAGTTGCCAAGGAGCTCCCCGCTGACTGGATCGACCTCCTCGGCCAGCAGGCCCACCTCATTGACGAAGGCCGCCGCACGCTCGAAGACAGCCCGGGCCCGAACCGGCTGGCCTGCCAGGGCCAGGGCCTGGGCCAGCCAGAAGGTGCACAAGAGGAAGGTGCCCTCCTCGCCCTCGAGGTCGTCGCGGGACCGATAGCGATAGACCAATCCCCGCTGGTCGGTGAGCCGCTCCTCTGTCGCCTCGACCGTGGCCAGCACCCTCGGATCGTCCGCCGGGAGAAATCCCACCAGGGGCACCATAAGGTTGGAGGCGTCGAGCTCGTCCGAGCCAAAGGACTGGGTGAAGGCCTTGGCCCGGTCACTCCAGCCCTTGGTCACGATCGCCTCACGGATCTGGTCCCGCGTCTGCGTCCATGACCCGATTCGAGAGGAGGCGTTGAGACGGTCGGCCAGGATCACCGCTCGATCGAGGGCTACCCAGCACATCAGCTTGGAATACAAGAAATCACGCGGCTCTCCCCGGATCTCCCAGATTCCTTGGTCCTTCTCCTGCCACCGGCGGGCGGCGGTGTCGGCCAGCTGTACGAGGAACTTTCGCGTGGCTGGTGCCAGGTTGGTGGGCGTATCCCACTTGCCGGAGTCGGACAGTGGCCCGACCCGGTGGGTGTCGTCGAACAGGTGGTCAGACATGCGGTACACCGCGTTGAGCAACTCGCCGTAGACGTCGAGCTGGCGTTGTTTCCAGGCCGCGTTGCCCACCCGGACCGGCGCCGAGTGCCGCCAGCCCTCCAACTGCGGCAGCTTTCGCTCGGTCAGGTCCCGCTCACCGCCGATGCCGAACATGATCTGCAAGGCACCGCCCCGGTCGAGCGAGCCGGCCGCGGACGAGGAGACGTAATCGAAGAACTGGTTGGCTTCGTCGGGACAAGCCGCCACCCAAAGGGCCTGGATAGTGAAGGAAGCGTCCCGGACCCAGGCATAGCGGTAGTCCCAGTTCCGGGAGCCGCCCACCACCTCGGGTAACGACGTGGTCGCCGCCGCGCAGATAGCGCCGGTGGGTGCAAAGGAGAGTGACTGGAGCACCCGGCCGCTGTGGTGCACCATGTCTTGCCACGGACCCATATAGGCCTGGTGGAGCTCTGACCACGACTCCCACGCCGCCACGGTGTCTTCGAGGCGGGCGCGTATTTCTGATTGGCTCCAGACCCTGGCCGAACTGCCCTCAGTCTGGTTCCCGTGATGCAGGGCGAAGCCCATGCTTTCGCCTTGGGCAAGCTGGAACCGGCCCGAGGCCGCGGCGCGGTTCTGGTCAACCGTCATGGCCACGGACGTCGACAGCACCAGCCCGTCAGCGCTCCCTGAATCCGTCATTCCACCGTCGACTGCGTCGAGCGACGGATGTTTCAACCCGTAATCGGGCCGCGGGACGTACTCCAGGGACAAGTCGACCCGACCCTCCGTACACGTGGCGCGCCGCAGGAGAACGTGAGGCGCTCCTTTGCCGAGCTCGTGTCCCCGGTTGCCAGAACCCATGGCAAGTGCGTCGGTGATCGTGACCGAACCGGTCGGTGCGCGCAGCGTGGTCTCCAACACCATGGTGCGGTCTAGGTAGCGCCTGCTCACTTCCGTCGCGTTGGTGGCCCCGAAAAACCAGTGCCCGGCTTTCTCGTCGAGGAGGCGACCGAAGGTCGAGGGGCTGTCGAACCGCGGGAAGCAGAGCCAGTCGATCGACCCGCCCCGACTGACCAGCGCAGCGCTGTGCCGATCCGACAGGAGCGCATAGTCAGCTATGGGCGTCGTGGTCACGTGAACTCACTCTCCCTCAAGCCTCTGATCGTGGCCGTCGCCGGCAGGCCGGTTTGCCTCACAAACGCGAGACGAGCTCAGCCACGATCTCCGCCGCTGGTCGTGTCTGCCTGGCGAGCGCGACGCTCTGTCCGGCCCACATGGAGAGCGCTTCAATGTCACCGGTGGTGCCGACCATCGGCGGCGCTGGCTCGTAGCGGACGATTGCTTCGCCCGAAGCGAAGTGCGCGACGATATCGCCCATTCCAGGCCGACTCTCCAGAGGCGGCCGGCCCGCGGCCTCCCACATCTCGGCCGTCGAGTTGCGCAGCGCGCGGTGGGGCGAGTCCGGCCAGTCGACGTCGTAGAGGTCGGGGTACCACTCCGCGTCGGTCTCGACCGCGTTGATCAGGCGAGTGCGGTACTCCTGGTGGATGGGCATCTCCTGGGCAAGCAGAAACTGGGTACCCACCCACACCGCCTGAGCGCCCAGGGCGAGGACGGCGGCCACGCCGCGAGCGTCCCCGATCCCACCGGCCGCGATCACCGGCACCGGCGCCACCGCATCGACGACGGCGGGCACCAAGGGGAGCGTCGCAATCTGACCCCCCACGTGCCCCCCAGCCTCCCAACCCTGCGCCACGATGACATCAACTCCGCTGGCGACCGCCCGCCGCGCCTCTTCGGCGCTTCCGACCGTATACAGAACGAGTCCGCCCGCATCGTGGGCCCGCTCGATGTAGCCAGCGGGATCTCCCAGAAACAGTGACACGATCCGCAAACCGGCCTCGAGGGCTTCATCGAGGCGACGGTGCTGATCGGAGGTGAGAACCAGGTTGCCGCAGAAGGGACGATCGGTGAGCGCCGTCGTCTCGCGAACCACGTCTCCTGCCGGATCGGACCACGTCAGCGTCACCATGCCGAGCCCACCGGCATTCGAGACCGCTGCCGCCAGTTCGGGCACCGCCACCATCGCCGCCAAGACAATCGGTTGTTCAATCCCGAGCAGTTCGCAGACCGGCGTTCGCACTACTGCCACCTACCCCTTCGATCCAGGCCGTCCTCCACCCAACACGGACTCTTCTAGGACTCATACGATGTGGGCATCGACTTGGCGGCCCGTTTGTTCCAACCGTGAAAGCTCGAGTAGTCGCCTGCATCCCAGGCCTCGCGCAATCCCGGTCTGCTCAGGTCCCAGTCGGGGCGGATCTCGCTCGACGCAGCGCACAAGTCGGACCACAAGTCGTAAAACGACGGGCGTCCCCAGAACCAGTAGCCGTTGTAGATGCTGTGAATGAGGAGTCCAGGCTTGAGGACCAGCGTGTGGGGGATCATCGGATCGTGCTCGGGGTCGGTGTATTCCTGGATGTCGAGGTCCTTTTGGATCGTCCGAGCTGGGTCCGAGAGAAAGGTCCATTGGGCGCCGACTGAACCCCGGAACTCCTGCAGGGTGTGGTGGTCATCGGTGGCGATGGTGACGACCTGGGTATAGGCGACGGCGATTTTCGGATAGTTCGCTGCGAGCTCCAGGTGCTGCTGGTGTTCCTTCGGACAGTAATTGCCTCGCGCCAGCGTGAGGATCATCGGATCGTCACCTTGGAGCTCACTGAGTGTGCGAACAATGTTGGTGTGATCCGGCAACGAGTAGTCGGGGAGCACGCCGCCTGGTCTGATGTCGGATCGCATGGGGTGACTGCCTTTCACTCGACGATGCCTGCGGGGATCCCAGGGTCGGTTGGATTGGCCGCTGGGTGGTGGCGGATCTCGGCGGTTCGCAGACCACCCATTTCTTGGTGGAAGAGTCGATCGGCGACCGCGCTCGTCTGTCCGAGGGCTGCGGGATCGGAGGGCGCGCAGACGGCGACGCATCGATGAGTGGTGTGTTCATGAATTCGTTGGGGACCGGCAGTCACAATGACCAGGCCCCCACTGGGTCGGCGGTTTGTCCTACCTCGACCAGATATTCGTCGGGATCCTGGGTGTAGCAACGAATCTCGTATTGATGCTGCTTCGGCGGCATCAAGAACTGGGTACCCCGGGCACTCCATTCGGCGCACACGGCGTCAATGTCTTTGACCCGGATATTGAGGAAGCTGCTGGCCCGGTCGGGGTCGCGTGGCGTTTCCAGCGTGACGGCGGGATCGTCGTCAGTCGGGCTCCTGCCGACATTGATCATGATCCCACTGTTGGAAAGCGCGACATAGGTGAGCCCTCCGGGGCCGGAGAAGATCACCCTGCCACCGAGCACTCGGTGTAGGAACGCGGAGAGCGCTCGACATCGTCCGAGATGATGAAAGTGGGCCAGCACGATTGCCTCTGTCGGCCGTCCGAGCTCGGCCATCTGGCACCTCCGTCGGTTAGAACTCATACCCGCTCACAACCGGTATGCCGCGGCCCTGCCACCGGCGTGACCACTCCCCCAACACTGCGCCACCGGACACGAGATGTCCATAGGCGATCAGAAGACCGCCGTCGGGCGGCGCGATTCGGCGGCTCTGCAACAAGAACGGCTGCCCCAGAAGGGCTGCGGCGTTAGCGCGAGAGATCCCGTCGCGCGCCCGAGGTCTAATCGCGCACTTCTGTATGCCGGCGTTGGCTGTCCACAGGCTTGGTCAGCCTCCGGCTGCCCGGCCCCCGTCAATACGGAGCGTCGTACCGGTGACGAACGTGGCGCGTTCGAGGTAGAGAACCCCGTCGACCACGTCGCTGACCTCGCCTACGCGTCCCAGGGGATGTCGTTTAGCCAGCTCACGGTACGAAGCCGGGTCGTGAAGTGGGGTCTCGATGATGCCGAGCGCCACCGCATTGACGCGGACGCCCCGTCCGGCGTACTCGGTGGCCAGAGAGCGTGTCACCGCCTCCAGCCCGCCCTTGGTCAGGGAGGTAAGGGCCGACGGCTCCCTTGCGTCCGCGTGCTCCACGAGACTGGTGCTGACATTGAGGACGTGGCCTCCACCCTGGGCGACCATCTGCGCGATGGCCCGCTGGGTCATGTGGAAGAACCCGTTGAGGTTGACCGACGTGATCGCCACGTAATCATCGAGCGTGTAGTCGGTGAACGGCTTCCCGATGTAGATGCCTGCATTGTTGACCAGCGTGTCGATCCGGCCGAACCGATCGAGCGCCTGCCGGACCACGATTTCGGCGGTCTCGGCTTGCGCGATGTCTCCCGGTACCATCAGCACATCCGGTGTTGCGGACGGCTCGACGGAAAGCGCCGTACCCACTACGGCGTAACCCGCCGCGGTGAAAGCGGCAGCGATGCCGGCACCGATCCCTTGCGACGCCCCGGTGACGATCGCCACGTTCTTCTCCGCTCGTGACGCACCACGCTCCGGCTCTGACGCCGGCTTTGAACTTACTGAAGATGTCATCGACGCTCTCCTGCACTCGATGGGACCTGGCCGGGTCGCCGACCTCAGAGGTATAGGAGCCCAGAGGGGCCGAGTCGCTGGCATGATCCTACAGTCGAGGTTGCGAGCGGGTTGCGGCTCGTCGTCGGCGCCAAAATCAGGCGCTTGGGGCCATCCAGGAGCGGAGACTCGATGCGGTGAGCTTGCAGGCACCGCGCCCAGGAACCTCATCGAGAACGCCGGCACGAACGAGGTCGCGTAATTCGATCCGGCTGTGCCCAGTGAATCGGACCACTTCGGCCAGCGGCAAAGCTGTTTGCTCGAGCTCTCTCTTCGACGAATCACCACACCTCTCCACCGATGCTCGGGTGACGAACGCTGCGTTGCTGCTGTCCGTCTCGGGATCCACGTCGAGATCTCCACGCTTGATGGTGGACGCTCCTGAGACTGGGTTGGCCGGTGAACTTGAAGCTCCTCTCGTTGGGGCAATCGCTGCAATCCACCTGGGAACTTTCCGAGAAGCGGAACTTGATGCCCTGCCACTGCAGTAGGCATCCGACGATGTCTCCGGCCTGTGGAAGAGCGCCCTTTCCGCACTTGTAATCGTCGAACGACTTGCTCGAGCTCAGCGCGGTGATCTCGCGTGCATGGTCGGCGCTCATCTGATCCGGTCTACGTGGGCTTCCGTGCATGGGACAGATCCACCGCCCGCTGAGGCCGTAGCCGTCGCCGACGTGGGGATCGGCATCCTGGTTCGGCACGCAAAGTCCCTGTTAGACGGTTACGCGTCCATCCCTGAAGGATCGATCGAGTTCCTAGTGTAGTGTCTCGCAAATAGTCGGTGATTGTGATAGGGTGGTGCATGCGCCCGGCGAGCCCGCCGCTGACGATGACCGACGGTCAGCGTGACATCCTCGAAAAGCTGGCGAAGTCGCACA
>Ga0181538_10000229_pt1 | contig 65015 bp, 47 predicted proteins | sample PEATcosm2014_Bin_40_FD_119773 | JGI IMG/M metagenome (GOLD analysis project Ga0181538, IMG submission 119773) | Peatland microbial communities from MTU Mesocosm Facility, Houghton, MI, USA - PEATcosm2014_Bin23_30_metaG | ecosystem: Environmental > Terrestrial > Soil > Wetlands > Peat | place...
CGCGGCTGGCCGAGCTGCGCCGGACGTTGCGCGGGCGGATGCAAGCATCCCCGCTGATGGATGCCCCGCGTTTCGCCCGCAACGTCGAAGCGGCGTATCGGCAGATGTGGCGGAATTGGTGCGCGACGGAAGAAGGCAGTTAAGCGGATGCGGGATGGCGTATCCCGACTGAAAATGAACGCGAGTTCCTGATTTCGCAGGACAATATGGTTAGCCGACGGCACGTTTCCGTGCCTCGGCGGCCTGCTAAATATGGATGCAAAAAACCCCCGCAGGGCAGCGGGGGCTTTCGGCGGTTTGTCAGGAGTTAACTTCCTCCAACGTTTCACTGCCGACGACGCCGGGCAAGTACGCCTACGGCGCCAAGGGCCAGAAGACCCAATGAGGCAGGCTCCGGCACACTGGACGTCGGTAAGGACAGGCCGTTGGCAGCGGCGAAGGCGTCCAAGGCCGCAACGTCGCCGGCCGATGCCGCTCCGCTGGCGGACTGGTTGAAATTCGCCGCCAGGTCGGTGAAGTCGGCGGCGTTCACCAGGCCGTCGTAGTTGAAATCGCCCTGGTCCCAGGCGGTGACCGGCTGGTTGAAGTTCGCCGCCAGAATGGTGAAGTCGGCGGCGTTGACTATGCCGTCCAGATTGGCATCGCCGAGCAAAGTGTACTTCACTTCGATCTGTCCCGAGGAGAGATGGGCGGGGTTGCCGGCGTCGGCTGCGTCCGCGTAGCCCAGGCCGTACGCCAGGCCATTGTGCTCGATCTGTGCCGACGTCGAGATGATCCCCGTGCCGTTCCAGTGGCCGCCGTTGTAGCCGCTCTTTATTTGCGCTATGATCGAGGTGATCGGATCGGCGCCGGCGCCGTAGTTCACGATCAATTCATTGTTGGCGACGTTGAGGGTTCCACTGTTGGAAAGGTTGTCCACCGTCAACACTACGCCGCCATTGGGGCTGGTGATGCTGGCAGTGGCCGTCGAAGCCAGCGAGAGTTCATGAGCATGGGTGGAGCCGCTCAATACGAGGGCGCCGCCGCTCAGCACGGTGATGATCGATTGATAAGTCACCGTCCCGGTACCCTCTTGTGACAATGTCTTGCCAGAATTGATCGTCACCGGATTGCCAACTACCAGGGTTGCGGTGGGGGCGACATTGAACACCGTATTGCTGGCGATGGTCAGCGGCAAATCGAGCTCGTCCATTCCTTGATCGACCTCCACCATCGCGCTGTTCGAACCGGTGGCTTGCAACGTCAGATTACCAGTTCCGGTGATCTCATATTCGTTGGCGTTATTAAAATGCAGCGTGCCCGCGACGATTGGAACGTTGGTATAGACGGTCGTATTCGAGGTGATCGCGCTGAAAAAATCGGCTTCCAGCCCAGCCCCGTTGGGTATCGAACCGGTGGTCCAGTTCCCCGAGGCGTTCCAGTCGCCACTGGAGTTAACGGCCCACTCTGCGGTGGTCGGCGGAATGCCGGCGCCTTCGAGGTCCGCATCATCGACGAAACCCCCAATTTGTCCGGGTTGGTTGCTACCATTGGTGAAGTCGAAACTCACCAACACCTGGGTCGCCCCAGCCGGAGCAACTGCGTTGGTGATGGAATATTGAGTCCAAGTAAGTGTCGTCACCGTATTCGGTTGAATGAGTGTTTCGGCCGGTGTGCCAATCGGCGGTGCCCCCCCACCAATCGTCCCGGGGCCATACCACGTCAACTCGAGGTCCCCAACCGCACCGGTGGTCGGATAATTAGCCTCAAAATATTCCCAGCAGCTCAGAGTGTAGTCGGTTCCGGCAGTAATACTGCCGACAACCTGCTGGACGCCACCGAACGGCTCAAATGTCTGTTCCCAAATACTCCATTCGCCGCCGGCGGTGTGGTTTTGGTAGTTCGCCCGGCACTCGCTCCCATAAAGTGTCCAATCCGTAACCGCCGTGTTGGGGTTGGTGTTGCTGGTCGGGCTTTCAAAACCGGGATTAACCAGAAGATTAGTCGCGCCAGCCGGCAAAACCATTGTGGAAACCACGAGCGCCGCCGCACCGCCCAGCAATTCGGTTTTCTTTCCAAGACGATTACGCATTATGCCTCCTCTGCTCTTATTGGATGTGAATCTCCAGCGTGCGACGCACGCCCGTATTGACACTTTCTCTCACCGCATTCATTGTACAAATGTAACCGCTTTCATTTTCTCACTTCGCGATCTTCTGTCAAGGGAAAAATTATCGGACGCGCGATATTTCGGCAAATTGGCCGGCGCCGCATCGTCACCGGAGAACAAACCGGGCTCCCCCCAGATTTCCAATTCATGCTGATTCCACTGAAAAACCGTCTGCAATCCTTCCGACCACCGTGTTGTGCTCGGTCCCACGACTCTCTGATCCGGGCCCCGCTCTCCCTTGCCGCATCGGTGAGAACCGGCGCATTGGCAAAAATGATGAATTAGCTTGTAACCGCTTTCCCTTAGCCTAGAATTGCCGATCGGCCGCTCAACTCGATCCTGTTGAATTGGAGGCTTGATCTGGAATATCAGAAAAAGCCTCGCTGCGATCGACTAAGCATCCGCGGTTTGGAGTTACCCATTGGGCGAAATATCAATCGATGATCTAGCGCCGGCGATTACACCGGAGCACGGGCAGTTCGAGCTTGCCGATGAATCCGACTTTCACGCGCATGTCCTTGGCTCTGAAGATGGCGTCACCATCAAGGCGCTGCCGAACGGTTGCATCTATGCGATCGAGCGCGGCGACATTCTAATCAACCAGGTCCTGGCCAGCCCGGTTGCCGGGGGAATCCACCGAATTTACCTGCGAATCCGTGAAAATGGCGGTTATTCATTTGTGGAAATCATTGGGCCTGGCGCGCGCGGCGATTTTGCCGCGAGTCGGGATCGATTCCTCTGGACAGGGGCCTGGCGCGGGATCCACTATCGCTGCACTTGCTGGGTGCCTCACGGCGACGCGTGGGTTTTTCAAGTTGCAATTGAGAATTGCACGGCTAATGCCGTCAATTGCGATGCCGTACTGATTCAGGACATTGGCCTGGCCGAACGCGCCCAGGTGCGAAACAACGAGCGATACATCTCCCAATATCTGGATCATTTTGCCGTTCCTCATGCCGAATTGGGTCATTTGCTGATGACCCGGCAGAACCTTCCCCAAGGCCAAAACAAGCATCCGTGGCTTCTTCACGGTTGTTTTCCCGCGTGCGCGGGGTTCTGTACAGATGCCTTCGATTTTTTTGGAGTCACGTACAAGGCCACGGGCATTCCCACGGCCCTGTCGTTGGAGACCATCGGCCAGTGCGTTCGGCAATACGAGGCGGGATGTGCCGCGATTCAATCCAACCCTGTTGAAATCTCCCCCGGCGATTCGCATTCCTGGAGCTTCTTCGCCTTTTTTTCCGCCGACCATCCGCAGCCATCATCCGCGGCCGACATCGACGGTCGCGCGCTGCGAAAACTACGCCTGGCGTGCGAAAAAATGGCCGGCGCTCCCGATCGGACAATCGTCCCGGCGCGCACGCCAATTCGTGGTCTCTTTCACACGGCAGAGCTGTTTCAGGCAAAGGACTTCGAAGAAGGCGAGATTCGCAAATGCTTCCCCAGCCCGCTCCGACACGAGGAATTTGACGGTCGCCGACGACTTTCCTTCTTCTTCGGCGCGGATTCTCGACATGTCGTGCTCAAATCCAAGGAGTTGGTCAGTGTTCGTCCCCATGGACATATCATGCGTTCAGGGCAAGGGCTAATGCCTGATGCCGAAGTCATGTCCTGCACGAGCTACGCTGCCGGCATTTTTGCTGGGCAAATGGCCTTGGGCAACACGGTCTTGGGCAAGTTCCTGTCAGGCGTTCGAGATTCTCTCAACATCGTCCGATCCTGCGGCCTGCGAATATTCGTACGCCAGCGCCCAACCGATCCCTGGAAGCTCCTAGGGGTGCCATCTGCCTACGAGATGGGGCTCAATTTTTGCCGCTGGTATTACAAGGGCAACCGAAACCTTTTGACCGTCACCTGCCAGGCATCGGACGAAGATGCCGCTTTCATATTTTCTGTCCACTCGGACAAGCACACGGTGGAATTGCTGTTTTGTGGCGAAATATCGGCCGGTCCCCACGAATACGATTCGTCTCCATCGTTGTCGATCGACTCCCAGCGAGCGCGGATCATCATTTTGCCGGATCGCCGCTCGCTTCTGGCCGAACGAATGCCGGCCATAGCGTTCCATGCGGTCAGCTCCACGCGGCAGGCAATTGACACGATCGGCGGCGAAGAATTGATCGAACGGGCTCAGGGATCGCCTCCGCTGCCCTATTTTGCGATACGCTCCCGTCCAACAGCTTCGTTTTCCCTCTGTTTTTTCGGCATGATGGACGACACCAGCCGCGCGAACTCGTTGTGCGCAAAATACGAATCAGTCGCAACTGAATCACCGCTCCACTCAGTCGGTTCCGGCCGATTTTGGAAGAACGCTGCTCCAGAAATCCGCATTTTCTCCCCATCGTCGGCCAGGGCTGCCGAGATTCAGGACGCCTTGGTTTGGTTCGCCCACAATGCAATCATTCATCTTAGCGTCCCCCGCGGCTTGGAACAGGCGAACGGCGGCGCCTGGGGCGTGCGCGATGTCTGTCAGGGTCCGGTGGAATTCCTGCTCAGCTATGACCGGGCCGATGTCGTGAAAAACATCATCCACGAGCTGTTTTCACAACAATATTGCCGCCGCGGGGATTGGCCCCAGTGGTTCATGTTTCCCCCCTTCCACCAGATCCAAGCCAGCACCTCTCACGGCGATATTCTAATCTGGCCCTTGAAGGCTTTGTGCGATTACTTGGAACACACCAACGATGGCGACGTCCTTCAGCACACGGCGCCCTACACCGACGACGAGACGTTCGAACGAGGCCAAGAGCGCGAAACGATCGTGCAGCACGTGGACCGGCTGATGCAGAGAATGCACGAGCAGTTCCTTCCCGGATTGTCGTTGCCCCGCTACGGCGAGGGCGATTGGGACGATTCGCTCCAACCGACCACCCCCACCCTCGGCGATCGAATGGCAAGCTCCTGGACCGTGGCCCTGATGTATCACACGCTGCGTCGATACGCCGCGGCGCTGGCGCGATTTGGAGAAGAAGAGCGTGCGGCGATGGCAGCCGAGACGGCCGCTCAAATCAAGGCCGATTTTCAGCGGTATTTGATGCCGGACGGGGTGGTCGCGGGTTTTGCAATTTTTGATCCGGATCCGACTCGCGCCCCCCATTACCTGCTGCATCCCTCCGATTCGCAAACGGGAATTCAATACAGGCTGATTTCGATTACCCGCGGCATCCTCAGCGGAATCTTTTCGCCCCAGCAAGCCAAACATCACATGGGCCTGGTGAAAAAACACCTGCTTTTCCCGGACGGAGCTCGCCTGATGGACCGGCCGACGGTTTACCAGGGTGGCCGAGAACTCGTCTTCCACCGCTCTGAATCCGCAGCCTTTTTCGGGCGCGAGATCGGGCTGCAATACGTCCATGCGCATTTGCGTTACGCAGAGGCCCTTGCCGCCATGGGGCTTTCACAAGACCTTCTGCATGCGTTGGCGCTGGTAAACCCCATCAACGTGACGGACGTAGTGAAAAACGCCCTGCCCCGACAGCGAAATTGTTATTTCAGTAGTTCCGATGCGGCGTTCAAAGATCGATATGAAGCCTCCAGAGACTACGACAAACTTCGCGAGGGAAAAATCCCCGTGGAGGGTGGTTGGCGGATCTATTCCAGCGGACCCGGGGTTTATGCGAATCTGGTGATACGGCACCTCTTTGGATTACGCCGACACTTCGATTGCATGGAATTTGATCCCGTTTTGCCGCGCGAGTTCAACGGAATCTGCTGCGAAATGGCGCATAATGGCCGCAAGGTGCGTTACCAGTTTAGGCGGTCAGGTAACGCGCGGTCGGTCAAGCGTATCTCGATCAATGGAGTTGAGGTTTCTTCATTTTCCAGAGTGGAGAGCCGTTACCGGCCCGGAGGTGTCCGAATCAAGAAAGCCGAGTTTGAAGCGGCACTTGCGCTAACTGAGAACATTATTCAAATTGACACGTGATTTGCGTTGTCACGGCCTCTGTTGACAGGTTCTGAGCCAGGGGATTTTCCGCTGGTTGTTTGCCTTGGCGGCAGATCATTGGCCGCATCATTTTGGTTTTCGACGGTTAAAATGAACATTTTGCTTGACAAGTTCAGAGGCACGGGGGAAAATGTAAGCGGTTACATGAGTTCCCTTTTTTGGACGTGTAAAACATGATTTCGACGGCCCCCTCTCGAAAGAAGCAATCGACGCTTTACGACGTTAGCCGGCTGTCGGGCGCTTCGACGGCAACGGTTTCGCGGGTATTTAGCGGAAAAGCGCGTGTGAGCGAAGAAATTCGCAACCGAGTTTTGGGAGCGGCACAAGAGCTTTCGTACGAGGCAAGTTATGCCGCAAGGGCGCTTGCGGGCCGAAAGACACACACCCTTGGTGCGATCCTTCCGGAAATCGCAAGCGGATTTTATGCCGACATTCTGGCCGGAATCGACGAAATCGCGGCGGAGAACAATTTTGACGTTTTGGCGGCGTTCGTCGGAAATCGTCGCAGCCGGCCGGAACTTGTCAACAGGCTGCTTCGCCAAGGGCGCGCCGATGCCTTGTTGGTGTTAAACCTCGATGACACGCGCGACCTGAAGGCCGAGGACATTCAACAGTTGCCGATCATTCTCATCGACCGCGAGATTAATGGTTCCAATCTCCCCGTGGTTGGGATGGATAACGTCGGCGGCGCCGAGGCGATGATCGAACATTTGTTCGAGCAAGGACATCGCCGTATTGCCCTGTTAACCGGACCGAAGGGGAACTACGACTCCGCGCAGCGGCTGCTGGGATGCCGGCAAGCATTTGCAAGGCTCGGACTTTCTTTTGATGAGAAATTGATCTGGACGGGCGCGTTCACAATGACGAGCGGCGTTGATGCGGCGAGGAAACTCCTGGATTCCAAGGCGCCGCTGCCCGATGCTATTTTCTGCTTCAATGACTCCATGGCAATTGGCATGGTCAACAAATTCCATGGTTCGGGGATATCGGTGCCGGGCGACGTTGCGATCGCGGGCTATGACAACGTGGATGCCGCTGAACATCTGTCTTTGACCAGCGTGGCGTGCCCCATGCGGTTGATGGGCCAGGTGGCGGCGCGATGGGCGGTGGAGCTTGTAGATCATGGTCAAAAACAGGTTGGGCATCGACTTCAAGTTCGGTTGGTGGTCCGCCATTCGTCCGCGGGCAAGAAATCAACGGGCCTGGACCAGAAATTGAAATAGACTTGGGTGCCGTTGGAGAGGTTTAAGTGCGGGCCGATTGTTAGCTGTTTTGGAAGGGCGTGCCGGGATGTTCGCGGCCCTTCCACGTAGCGTGCGGAGAGTATGCGAATTCTGCCGGAGAATAAGATGGTACGCTCCAAAACACTTCATTGCGCATTCAAGGATAAGTCTGGTTCCCACCGATTAGAGAATAAGGGGTTCACGCTCGTAGAGCTATTGGTGGTTATTGGGATTATCGCGGTATTGATTGGCATATTGCTCCCGGCCCTCAGCAAAGCGAGGGAACAGTCCAACTCGCTCAAATGTATGTCCAATCTCCGCCAGATCGGCCAGGCGATTGTGATTTATGCGGGCGATGACCAGGGAATTATGCCTTTCGGCTTCGTTTTTTACGGCTATCAGATTGCGCCGGACACGGCCAACCCCTCGAAGAACCCCAACATCTACGATGATATTGGAAACCCATCGAATGTAAGCGCAGGCGCCGACTGGACAGTGCTCTTGGCCCACGAGCTAAGTACCAATGCCAACGCGGGGTATTCCGGCTCAGGGTTGGCCAGCACTAACGATCAAGGTTACCGGCAATACTTCATCTGCCCTACGGCACAATCGAACCCAAGCAATATTACGGCTCCCGTGACCAATTATTCCTGTCACCCGCGACTTATGCCGACCCTTTACAACCCGGATTATTACGCTGAGACTCAACAGTCGGGCTTCCCAAGATTTTCCGGCACTCTATACCAAAGGCCGTACAAACTGGCGCGCGTGCAACACGCATCCGATATTGCCGTGGTTTTCGACGCATCGCTGTCGATGCAAACCGGTGTTTGGAATGCCTCCTCTGTCGCATTCAACCTCGACCATGAAGATATCTTGGTGGCATTGGGTCCCTCGGGCAACAAAACCACAGACATGACCAATGCGTACTCGATCGATAACAATTACACAAACCAGGGTCAGCCGGTTAACGTGGTTTCGGCTATTGGGGGCAGCACAGCGAGCGATACCAATAAGGATGACCCCAACAACTGGGGTAACATACGATTTCGCCACAATGGGAACACTCAGGCGAACGCTCTGATGTTGGACGGCCACGTGCAGTCCTTTACCTATAATCCGAACACTCAGACAACCGATCTTTTGAGAGGAAACATTGACGTAAACCCATAGGAGCATACGAAGAGAATGGGGTTGAAAGATGCGACATTTCGATGGGTTGCCGCAGCCGCGTTCGTAGCGGCGGTGATCGCTCGAGTGCCCCTTGTGCCGGCCGATGCCGAGCAGACGAACACGCCCGCTGCACCGGCCCTGTCTGCCGTACAACTGGCGGCGGGCGACCAGGCCATCGAGAACCCCGCGTTTCCGCCCGGCAAATCGACTATTACGCCCAAGGACGAAAAGTTCCTCGACGATTTGGAATCACGGGGAATTCAATTCTATATCGACTCGGCCGATCCGATGACCGGTCTCATGCCCGATCGCGCCAAGGCCAATGGCGGCGCTGGCAAGATTGCCAGCATCGCCTCGGTGGGATTCGGTCTAACGGCTCTGTGCGTGGGCGAATACCGCGGTTGGGTGGCGCATCAGGAAGCTTACGATCGCTCGGTGCGCGTTCTCCGCTTTTTGCGCGACCACGGCCCGCAGGAGCATGGATATTTCTATCACTTCCTCAACATGCACACGGGCGAGCGGGCGTGGAATAGCGAAGTCTCCGACATCGATACGGCATTGCTGATGGCGGGCGTTCTCACCGTGCGACAGCATTTTGCGGGAACGGAATTGGCAAAGCTCGCCGACGAGCTATACGAGCGCGTGGATTGGCCCTGGATGATCAGCCCCGACGGCACCTTGTCCATGGGGTGGAGTCCGGAAAATGGCTTCCACGGCTCTCGTTGGCGGAGCTTTAACGAAGGGCCGTTGCTCTATCTGCTCGGGCTGGGCTCCCGGTCACATCCGTTGCCGCCGGCGGCCTGGCGCGCGTGGCACAGGGAACCCGTCGTCACCTACGCCGGTCTGACGTACATGCAATGTCCGCCGCTGTTTACGCACCAGTATCCACAGGTGTGGTTTGATCTGCGCGGATTGAGGGATGACTACGCCGATTATTTCCGTAATTCTCAACTGGCCACTCTTTCGCAACGGCAATGGAGCATAGATGACTTGAGCGCCCAATTTCCCACCTACGGACCAAATTTGTGGGGGCTTACCGCGTCGGACACAGAAGGCGGATATACCGCCTGGGGCGGCCCCCCCACCGATCGCACCCGTAAGGCCGACAGCAAGATCGATGGCAGTATCACCCCTGCCGCAGCGGCAGGTAGTCTTGCATTCGAGCCGCGACTTTGCCTCGATGATCTGGAGAATATGCGCGCGCAGTACGGCGTCAAAGGGTTTTTGAAGTATGGATTCGTCGATGCATTTAACCCTGCCAATGGTTGGTATGACACGGATGCCCTTGGAATCGATATTGGTCCTTCCGTGCTGATGGCGGAGAATTGCCGCAGTGGGTTCGTTTGGCAAACATTCATGTCGAGTCCTGAAGCCCGTGCAGCGCTAACGGCTGCGGGCTTGCGGCTTTATGATTCGTCGGACGCTCGTCCGACAACGTCTCTATATACTTCTAATGAGACCGCCGGCAGCGGCGGCTGAAGCTGAAGGCTATGGAGCGGCTGGCTTGGCGGCCAGCCGAAAGGAGGTGGCTTGAAATCTATTTGTCGTTTTTCGCGATGCGTTTTACTCGTTTTGCGGTATCATGACTTTTCATGAATACCCACCTGTCAGGCGAAAGGACTTGAGTAATGTTTGCTTGAGACGAATCGCCGGACAATCGCCCAATTATAAGGAGGCATTATGCGTAGTCTTTCACGTCTCAAAACCGCTCTCATGGGCGGCTCAGTTTGCGCGGCGCTTTGCGCGCTGTCCACATCGGCAATGGCTCAAGTCAATGGATTGTACGGAGCCGAGATCCTTAACGGTGCTGATCCATCAACCTTGACCATCACGAACACCTACAACGGTGTTACCGGAGGTGCTTCGGTTCTCGACAGCCAGATGACGGCAACCGGCACAGACCGAGTCGATCTTTTGTTTTCCGAGAATGGCGGCGCGTCCGCGGCTACATTTCCGGTCAATCAAAGCTTTGAAATTAACGCGGACGTGACGTTGTACGGCGGTTTTACCTCCCCTCGTAAGGAGGCCGGTATCCGCATCAACGGCACCGACGGTAGCCTTGGTAATGATGGTTTGTTCATTCTCGACACGGACGCCGGTGAAATCGTTGCCTTCGGAGGCAATGCACCGTTTGCTTTGTTTGGAAACAATGGAAGCGGCGTCAACAACACCAACGGCAGCGGCGCTCCGTTCGTAAACGGTCAAACGATCTACATGGCAGAGGTATACAACGCGACGGCCGGCACTCTGACCTATTACGCTCAGGACCTCTCCACCGGCGGTCCGCTGTTTTCGTCGGGGCCGAATCTCGCCTATACGCCCCCGGGGCCGTTCCAACTTGGCTTCTATACTCAATGGAGCCCAAGCAATCCCGCTGATTCTAACTTTGCGCAGTTTACCAACATCAGCTCTGTCGTACCTGAACCGGCAAGCCTTTCCATGCTTGCACTCGGCAGTGTTGCACTCTTTGTTCGTCGCCGCGCAAAGAGCTCGGTCTAAGTAAGGCGTCTTGAAACCCTCCGACACTGGGAGGAGGTGCCTGATCCGCATCGTCCCACCATGGGCAATGCGTGATCAGGCGCCTCCCCTGGTTTTTGGTCGCAGTGCACACCAGGCGGTGGCAGAGATGTTGGCATTTTGGGGCGGCAGCGTCAGCCTGGAATGGATGTGCTCTGAGGAAGTGATTTGTGCCTTGGAACCGTCAAAAATTGCCATCCGCTCACCGCGCAGTCATCGAAGCTCTGGAAACCAGACTGCTTCTATCCATTGGTCTGCTTACCGCTGACCAGGACATAGGTTCGCCTTCTCAGGCTGGTTCAGCTTCCTGTTCCAACGGCGCCTATAGCGTTATCGCCGGGGGCACTGGGATCGGTGGACTTTCGGATCAGTTTAACTTCGCCTATGAAACCTACTCGGGCAATGTCACGCTCGTCACCCAGGTCAGCTCCCTGACCAATACCAATGCGTCGGCCCAAGCCGGTCTGATGATCCGCAACGACACCAGCGCCGTCTCCGCCTTGGTGGGAGCGTTCGTCACCCCCAGCAGCGGAATTGAGCTCGTCACCCGCACCGCCGACGGCGGAACCGCCGGCCAGACGACCATCGTCGGCTTCCAAGCCCCAGAATATCTCGAGCTCTCCCTTGCCGGTTCCACCGTCACCGCTTATTTTTCCAGCGATGGCGTCACCTGGTCGCAACTGGGATCGAGTCAAACCATTACCCTTGGCTCCAGCCCTTTGATCGGATTGGCCGCCGACTCCGCCAGCAATTCGATCGCGACCACGGCGAACTTCTCCAAATTGAACGTCCTCCCGTCCGGGTGGTCGGACAACGACATCGGCTCACCCCCCCTGCCCGGGTCGGCCGGATATAACCAGGCAAGCAACACGTTCACCATAGTGGCCAGCGGAACAGGCGTGGGCGGCACGTCCGATCAATTCAATTTCGCCAACTACGCGATAACCGGCAACGGCTCGGTCTCTGCGCTGGTGGACTCCCTGACGAACACGAATTCCTCCGCCGCGGCCGGCGTCATGATCCGCTCCGACACCACCGCCGGATCGCTCTTTGCCGCAGTGGATTTGACGGCGCAGAACACCGTCGTCTTCGCCGGCCGGTCCAGCGGGGGCGCGTTCACCTCCACCCCAGTATCAGTCAGTGGTCCGGTTTGGCTTAACGTCACGGACACCAATGGCAACTTCGCCGGAGACTATTCCAGCGACGACATCAATTGGACGCAGATCGGAACCACCCAGGCAATCACCATGCCCAGCGCAATCACGCTTGGCGGTTTGTGGGCGTCGTCAAATAACAGTTCCGCACTCAATACCGCGGTGTTTTCCAGCGTCGACCTCACGCGTGGCGGCTGGACGGACACCGACATCGGATCCCCCGCCATCGCAGGATCCGCCGTTTACGACTCGCCCAGTGACACGACCACGATTTCCGGCAGCGGAGCCGATATCTGGGGAACCTCCGACCAGTTCAACTTCAACAGTACAACAATGGCGGGCGACGGCAGCGCGATCGCCTACGTCGATTCCATCGCCAATACCAATGCCTGGGCCAAGGCCGGCGTCATGATCCGAAACGACCTCACGGCAGGATCGGCTTTCGCGGCGCTTCTGGTTTCGCCAACCAGCGGCATCACGTTCGAGTGGCGATCCACCGCCGGCGGCGTTACCAACCAGGAAATAAGCAGCCCCGCCGGTGGACCGACTCCCGCTCCTGTGGGATTGAAATTAACCCGCGCCGGCAACACCTTCACCGCATACTATTGCACCGATGGCATCAATTGGTTACAGGTCGGTCCCAGCCAGACCGTTGCGCTCAACTCCACTGCACTCGCGGGGCTGGCCGTCACGTCCCACAATACCGGCGCGCTCTGCACTGCCGCCATCAGCAGTGTCAGCATCGGAAATAGTCCCCCGCCCGGCGCCGGTGTTTACAGCTCCGCCGACCAGTTGTTCCTGAACGATCTGGAAGACCGCGAGTTGATGTACTACTGGGATGAGACCAATTCGGCCACCGGACTCGTCCCCGACAGCGCCAACGCCAACGGCGGCAGCCCCTCGGCCGATTCCAGCATCGCTGCGGTCGGCTTCGGGCTGACCGCGCTGACCATCGGCGACGCACGCGGCTGGCTTTCGCATGCCAATGCCTATCAGCGAGCTCTGACCACCATCGACTTCCTCTACAACAGCGGCGCCAACGTTAACGGATTTTTCTATCACTTTCTCAATGAAACGACCGGCGCGCGGTATGGAACCAGCGAAGTTTCCTCCGTCGATACCGCCGAACTCATGGCCGGCGTGTTGAGCGTCGCGCAATACTGGGCCGGAACCCCGCTTCAGACGACTGCCCTGGCGCTCTTCGACCGCGTGGACTGGCCCTGGATGCAGCAAGCCAGCGGCGTGTTCTACGGCGCATGGACTCCCGAAAGCGGATTCTCCGGCGGCTACGGGGACTTCAGCGAAGCCGCCTTGCTCTACTTGCTTGGTTTGGGCTCGCCGACATATCCCACGTCCGTCGCATCCTGGTATTCCTGGTCGCGGACACCCGTGGTGTCGTACTCCGGGTATACCTTTGTCACCGCCGACGATTCCGCGCTGTTCACGGTGCAGTTTCCCATGGACTGGTTCAACCTTCAGGGCCTGACCGACAAAACGGGGCTGAATTTCTACCAGAATGCCCAAACCGCAACCCTCGCCCAGCGCCAGTTCATGATCAATCTCGGTTCCACGTACTCCGACTACAGCGCGAACCTCTGGGGGCTGACGGCCTCCGAGGGGCAGGGTGGATACACGGTCTGGGGCGGCCCGCCCGCTTTTGGCCCGATCAATGGAACGGTCGTGCCCACCGCGCCCGGCGGCAGCCTTGAGTTTGATCCGCGCCTGACGATCAACGTGCTGGAAAATATGAAGCAGACCTACGGCTCCACGGTCTACCAGAAATACGGCCTCGTGGATGCGCTCAATCCGCTCAACGGCTGGACAAGCTCGCTCGTGCTTGGACTCGATCTCGGCCCCACGCTGATCGCCGCCGAGAACTCCCGCTCAAATATGGTATGGAACAGTTTCATGCAAAGTTCCGCGGCCCAGCAGGCCGTGGCGAAGGCATTCCCAACGACCCCCGTGTGGGCCGTCAATGGCAGCGGCAACTTTAACGTGGCCGCAAACTGGACCACCGGCGCGATCCCCAACGGAATCGGCGCCACCGCCGAATTCCTGGACATCACTCCCCCGGCTCAGACTGTTTATACCAACTCCGCCATTACCGAAGGCACAGTGCACTTTAACAGCGCCAACGAATATGAACTCACCGGAACCGGATCCCTGATCCTGCAAGCCAGCGGCTCAAACGGCGCGGTTGTCGAAGTCGATCAAGGGACCGTGATACTCGATCTTCCGACGACCCTCGCCAGCAACACGATCTTTAACGTCGCCGCAGGCGCTACGCTGATCATCGGCAACCCGTTGACCATTAACTCCGGCGTCACATTGACTCAGACCGGCGGCGGCGTTGTGACGTATGAATCGATTATCAATGTGGTGAGAAGCGGAAGCGTCGTCTTCGCCGACTCCGCCTATGCCAGCACGCTTTCTTTGGCGCCTGGGGCAACGGCGTCTCTCACCGGCAACGGCACCGAGCTGGAAGTCGGCAGCCTCTTAAACAGCGGCACGCTTAATTTGCAGAATAACACCCTGTTGATTGATTATGGCAGTTCTTCCGACCCGATCGCGTCGATCAGGGCGGAATTGACCAGCGGATATGCCGGCGGAACTTGGACCGGCTCGGGCATCATGTCCACCGCGGCACAGAACAATTCTGCCCGCTATGGCATCGGCTATGCGGATTCGGCCGATCCGGGTAACCCGGCCGGCTTGGCATCCGGCCAGATCGAAGTGAAATATACGCTGCTCGGCGACGCCAATCTGGACGGCCTGGTCAACGCCGCCGACTTCACCATCCTGGCGGCCAACTTCAACCAACCCGTCACCGGCTGGGACCAAGGCGACTTTAACTACGATGGCCTGGTCAACGCCGCCGACTTCACCGAGCTGGCAGCGAATTTTGGCCAGCAGTCCGACGCTGCTGCTGCCGTAATGCCCGTCAGCGGGGCCGGGGTTGTCGTCGCGTCGAGGTTGACGACGACAGTGACTCCCACTCCAACGAGTGTTGCAGCGGCCACATCCCCCACGATCAGCAACGCAGCCGATGCAAATCTGCTGAATCAGAATCAGAGCGATAGCGTTTCAGCCGGGGTGCTCAATCCGGAAGAGAAGGCCGGTCACAAGCTTCGCCAGGGCAATCATCATCCGCGCGTCTAATCGCGGTGGCGAGCGCGGACAGAGACGAGCATGGCATCTTTCAGCACAAGAGTTTTTAGCGGACTTAAATATGTCGTCTCCGCGGCGCTGATTTTTTCGGCTGCCGCGCTGCTCGCGTTCGGCCCGCGCGCGGGAGAAGAAGTGCCCAAGAATTGCGTTGTGGTGGATTATTGGGAGAAGTGGACCGGAGAAGAGGAAGCGGCGATGCGGCAAATTGTGGATGATTTCAACTCCACCGTGGGCCGCGACAAGCACATTTTTGTCCGATACCTCTCGACAAGCAACATTGAGCAGAAAACCCTGGTCGCCGCCGCCGCCGGTGTGCCGCCGGATGTGGCCGGACTTTACAACCAGGACATCCCCCAATTCGGCGCCATGAATTCTCTTGAGCCGCTCGAGGACATGGCCGTCGAACGCGGCATCACCGCGGACAAATATAAGAAAGTGTTTTGGGACGAAGGCCATTACGATGGCCATCTCTATGGACTTGTAAGCACCGCTTATGACATCGCGCTGTACTACAACAAAAGCATCTATTCCGAGGGCGCTTCAGCCCTTCGAGCCCGGGGCCTCGATCCCGAACGGGCGCCCGGCACCATCGCGGAATTGGATGAATATGCCCACACTCTGGATCGGATCGACCCTTCGGGTCGGATCATTTTGGCTGGTTATATTCCGGCCGAGCCAGGCTGGTATATCAATTACACCTGCATCTGGTTCGGTGGAAGCTGGTGGAATGACGGCGAACACAAGTTCACATTCACCGATCCCGGAGTGCTCCGCGCATATAACTGGATTAATAGTTATTCCAAGCGGCTTGGTCCCAAGGCGGTGGCCGAATTCCAATCGGGATTCGGCGCCATCGATACGCCGACCAACCCATTTTTAGCGCCGACCGTTGCGATGGTGCAACATGGAACCTTTTTTGCCCGGTTCATTCATCATCTTAAGCCGTCCATGGACGGCCAATGGGCCGCGGCTCCTTTTCCATCGTACGATCCAAAACTGCGCGATGTGACCTACTGCAATTGCGATGTGCTCGTGATCCCGCGCGGATCGAAACATAAACACGAAGCATTCGAGTTCATCGCCTTCGTGAATCGGCAGGACGAGATGGAGAAATTGGCGAATCTCCATTGCAAAATCTCTCCGCTGGCAAAAGTCAGCGAGGGGTTTCTGGACCATCACAATAACCCGTATATCCGTGTTTTCGACGCTTTGGCCGCAAGCCCCAATGCCCATCCAACCGAGCCGGTTCCAATTCTGCCGGAAGTGAACGATGAATTGAACGATTTTACACAGCGGCTGGCGCTTCAGCAGGTGACTCCCGAAGAAGGTCTGCGGCAAGTGCAGGAACGCCTCCAGCAGAAATACGACGACTTTATTGCGGACCAGCTCCGGCGAAAGGCGATGGAGCATTGAACGGAAATCACCGGCGGCTCCGGCGCGCTGCGTCGAATACCATGGCACGATTGCATTCTGAAACTCGGGCGGTATTGCGGGGCCTGGCCTTTCTCTCTCCGTGGCTGGTTGGTTTTATTGCCTTCACCCTCGTGCCCATCGCGCTGTCGCTCTATTACAGCTTTTGCGACTATTCTCTGCTACAGCCGCCGCTCTACAAAGGCCTTACCAATTATCATCTGCTGGTTCATGACGCCGTCTTCTGGAAGGCTTTGGGCAATACGGCCATCTACGCCCTGATGGCACTTCCGCTCGGGATGCTGGTGGCCCTGGGCGTGGCAATGCTGCTGAACGTGAAAATTCGCGGATTGACGATCTACCGCACGGTGATCTTCCTGCCGTCTTTGGTTCCCACGGCCGCGTCGGCGATGCTTTGGCTCTGGCTGTTCAATGCCAAGCTCGGGCTGATCAATGTGGGGCTTCGCGCCATCGGCGTGGCGAATCCCCCGGGCTGGTTGACCGACGTGCGATGGTCAATGCCCGCCCTGGTTCTGATGAGCTTCTGGGGAATCGGCAATACGGTGATCATTTATCTTGCGGGACTACAGGATGTGCCTCGCGAGCTTTACGAAGCGGCCAGCATCGACGGCGCTTCCACTCTGCGACAAATTTGGCACGTGACGCTCCCCTCCATTTCGCCGGTCATATTCTTCAACCTCATCATGGGGATCATCGGCACGCTTCAGGTATTTGCCACGCCGTACATCATGACCGGCGGCGGACCCGCCCGGAGCACGTACTTTTATACGATGTATCTCTATGACAACGCGTTCAGCTATCTGAAAATGGGCTACGCCAGCGCGATGGCGTGGATCCAGCTCCTGATCGTGCTGGCCCTGACGGCCCTGGCGGCCTGGTCGAGCAAGAAATGGGTGCATTACTCGGGAAATTGAACGGGGCGAATAATTGCGGATACCGTTATGAGCTCGGATACTCCAAATCACGCATCGACTTTACAAGCGGCTTCGGGCGCCGTTCGTCGTGGCAATCGAAAAGGTCAAGGCGGACGGCTTTTCACTCACGCGCTGCTGGTCGGCATTGGTATCGCGGCGCTGCTCCCATTTGTTTGGATGCTCTCGACCAGCCTGAAGACGCTCCAGGCGACGACGGCTTTTCCGCCGACGTTCTGGCCAAGTCCCATTCAATGGCACAATTACGCCGACGTGTTCCGCCAGGAAAAGGCGAATTTTCTGCTCTGGACACGCAACACGCTGGTGATTGAGGTCCTGGGCGTCACGGGCACGACGCTTTCCAGCGCGATCGTGGCTTATGGGTTTGCCCGACTTCGTTTTCGCGGAAGAAACGTGCTGTTCGTGTTAATGCTTTCGACCATGATGCTGCCGTTTCCCGTTACCATGGTTTCGCTCTTCTCACTGTTTCGTTGGCTCGGAGATTACACCGGGATTGCATGGCTCGGAACTTTCAAGCCGCTTTGGGTTCCCGCATGGTTCGGTTCGGCATTCAACATTTTTCTCCTCCGGCAATTTTTCCTGACCATTCCGACCGAGCTTTCCGAATCGGCCCGCATCGACGGATGCAGTGAATTCGGCATTTTCTGGCGGATCATTCTTCCCCTGGCGAAGCCGGCGCTGGCGGTTGTCGCGCTCTTCGCCTTCCTGGCGATCTGGCACGACTTTCTGGGTCCATTGGTTTATCTGCAAAGACCCGAACAGTTCACCCTTGTTCTGGGACTGCAAAATTTCCAAAGCAAGGCGGGCGGAACCTCGTGGCACCTTCTCATGGCGGCAAGCGTTCTGGTGATCTTGCCGGCGATTCTGCTATTTTTTCTCGCACAGAAGACATTCATCGAGGGTATCGCCACTACGGGAATCAAAGGATGACGGCGATTACCGACGGAGCCGCTCCTTTCCCATCATTCTTGGTGGTTGCCGCGATTTGTAAGGGTGAATTCACCGGAAAGTCCGGAAGCCGAATCGGGTGCAATCCAGACGTCGAATTTGCCGGGTTCCGTTATCGGCGTTCCTTTTGCATTGTAATAGGCCAAGTCGTCGGACTTCAGAACAAATTCCACCGTCTTTGTTTCTCCCGGTTTGAGCCGGATGCGCTGAAAGGACTTGAGCTCGCGGATGGGCCTGGTCAGGCTGCCGACGAGTTGACGCGTGTACAACTGGACGATCTCATCGGCTTCAACGTGGCCGGTGTTGGCGATGTCCGCGGAAACCGTGATTTGGGCACCCAGGTCCAACCGAGGCGATGAAACCCTCAGATTCGAATAGCTGAACGTGGTGTAGGACAGGCCATATCCGAAGGGGTATTCAGGGGTGAAGCTCTCATCGATGTACTTGGAGGTGAATTTTTCGTCGGCGTAGGGTCCGCTCACGGACGCCGGGCGTCCGGTGTTCATGTGGTTGTAGTAAATCGGGATTTGCCCAACGGTTCTGGGAAATGTGACGGTCAGCTTCCCGGAGGGAATTGAATCTCCCAAAATCGTATTCACGATGGCGGGGCCACCTTCACTGCCAGGGTGCCATGCCCACAAGACCGCGCTCATCTTTTGCGCTGTACCATGGAATGTCAGCGGCCTGCCGGCCATGATCACCGCGATCATCGGTCTGCCGGCCTTGGCCATTTCCGTCGCCAATTCCTCCTGCGCGCCCGGTAGATTCAAATATGCCCGCGAGCTGGCCTCACCCGTCATGCCCGCATCCTCGCCCAGAAACAGAATCACCACGTCCGAGCCGCGAGCCGCTTCCAATGCCGCGGGGAATTGTTCGCGGCTTTCGTCCCGGCTGTCATTCAAGCCTTGCGCATACATTATCCGTGCTTCACCCAGAGCCTCCCGAAACGCCGTCAGCGGCGTGCGCGACGGACCTTCGCGGTCGGCCGCCCATGTTCCAAGCTGATCTCTCGGACTATCCGCCAGCGGACCGATAATGGCGATTCTTCGGACGGACCTCGCAAGCGGTAGCGTTTCATCCTCATTCTTCAGCAGCACCAGGCTTTGTTCCGCCAACCGCCTGGCAATGGCTAACGCCTCTGGCGTCGGAGCTGTGCGGCCTTCAGGCGCGCGATCTCCCTTCGCGCCGAATAACCCAAGCCGCAACTTAAGTCTCAGTATGTTCCGCACGGCTTCGTCGATCAGGCGCGGATCAAGTTGACCGCTCTGGATCAGCGATGCTCCGTGGTCGTAGAAGCTGGTGCTCACCATTTCCATGTTGACGCCGGCCGCGATCGCCTTCATCGCGGCGTCACGGGAATCGGCCGCATACCCGTGTTCAATCAATTCCTGGACCGACTCAAAATCGCTCACCACGGGACCGTCAAATTCCCATTCCTCCCGCAGCACCTGACGCAGGGTGAACGCGTTGGCGCTGGCCGGCACCCCGTTGAGGTCGTTGAATGCGGACATGAAGCTGGCGATTCCAGCGTGCCTTGCGGCTGCAAAGGGCCGTAGGTAAACATTCCGCAGGAGAGCTTCCGGAATCCAGGTCGTGTTGTAATCCCTGCCGCCCTCCGCAGCCCCGTATCCCACGTAATGCTTTCCACAGGCGGCGATCGAATCCGCGTCCGCCAGCGAGTTTCCCTGAAACCCGTGCACCATTGCCGTCGCCAATACACCCGAGAGATACGGGTCCTCGCCCAGCGTCTCGGCAATCCGGCCCCACCGTGGGTCCCGCGCGATATCCATCATCGGGGCAAACGTCCAGTGAATGTCTTCACGGGCGGCCTCACGGGCGGTCGCACGCGCCGCTTGTTGCATCAACTCTGGATCCCAACTGGCTGATTCCCCAAGCGGAATTGGGAATGTGGTTCGAAATCCGTGGATCAAATCGGACCCGAAAATCAGCGGAATGCCGAGCCGGCTTTCCGTCATTGCGATGTGCTGGGCCTCCGCTTTTATTGATGGGCTCGCGCCCCCATAAAACGATCCCCATCTGCCGTGGCGCAGTTCGTCCTTAATCTTGTCCGTCAGTTTTTCCGGAAATCCGGCCTGCGACATCTGGCCCAGCTTTTCCTGAAGCGTCATCTTGGCGATCAGGGCATTAATTCGCTGCTCAACATCGCGGCCGTCACGGGCGGAATCCGCAACCACGATCGTTGGAGCGCATGCGATCAAGACGACGAGAGCGGCTGGGAAGATAATCCCGTAAAATATTTTCATCTTTGTGCTCTCAAACTTTCACCTTAAATCTCCAGCCTGACCGGCGCCGCGCGACCATCGTGAGGCGGCTTCGCTGGGCAGCCATCGAATCCGTCATGCGCATCGTCAGGACGGAATTGAAATCAACTTCCTCATCGCATCTCCTAACATTTCCGGCACAGAGTAAGGCATGCATGGATTCTACCCGCATCGGTGCGAGTTTGAAGATTCAAACGGCTTTCCGCTCCGCCGACAAGGCTTGCGCCGGCCCCGCCGCTTTTTCTAGCGCGTGCTATGCACTTTGGCCATGATGTGGCGATACTATCGGGATGGTACTCGCTCAGATCAAGCTTGTTCAGGAAAGGCTTTAGAATCTCCTGTGCCTTTGGGCCAATTCGGATTTCTCTCCGATAGCCGTAATGCTGCGTCTTGTGAATTGCAGGGCGGAAAATCCACACTTTTCCCTGACGATCTATGTCGATCGTTCTCATGCAGCGGATTTCACCGGGCCTGGCTCCGGTAAGCAGTTGTAATCTAATCATCGCGCGCACCTGTTCGGAAACGTGACCTAAAACCGCTTGAACGAAGGTTTCACGAATGGGTTTGATTGGCTCGCCTTCGGGTGCGGCCGTTCGTCCGGCCTTGAGCGCACTTATGGCCATTAGTCCCTGGATGACCGAGGGTGGTAACAGTTCGTTCTCCACACCCCACTTAAGATATGGATTCGGCTAAATTTACTTGTCATCGGGGCGACAGGATTTGAACCTGCGGCCTTCTGGTCCCAAAGGCGTGGACGCCTCTGCCGAAAAGTCCTTAAATCCGCTGGACTTACCTGCATTTTATCCACTTCAGGGCCATTTTCAATGATTTCAAGGGATTCCCAGTATTTTCAAGGACTTAGGGTAAATCCCCAATTGCCAACCGGGTAAATACCGGGAAGGGGGTTTCCTTGGATCGAACCCCCCTTTCCGATCCTCATGGGAACGATTCTGGCGGGTTTTCGGGCGATTCAGGGACCGGAGACGGGGGGCAAAGGGGTTTCGCCTGTTTGCCGGTGATTTGGAGGGGGTTCCGGGGGATGGAAGGGACAGGGGGATTCCCCGATCAACTCTCTTGGCCGATCAGTTTGAGAAATCCGATGGCCTTCAGCTTTTTCTGGCATTCCCGGAAGATGGCTTGAATCGCCTTCCTTTTCTTTGCCTGCGATTCAGGCGGGGTGGACGGAGGGGAATTGGAGTGGGGAAACCGGTCCTGATTGTGCGAGGAGAGTTGTGGTTTCGGGGATGTCTTCCGGCAATCCGGGGATGTTGGGGTGAACCGCTCCTGCGCCGGAAAGAGCCTGAATCCCGCCTGCCTTTATAGCGCCCGACTCCTCGCCAAACGCGGGTGAGTCAAAGTCATCGCACGAAGCTTACCAAGATGGCAATAAGAATTAGCGCCCCCACAACCAACGCTACGCCGAACAGGCAACCTAAACATCCAGAAGGTTTTCGGTCTGGCACCCACCGCCACTCATAACTTCTCGGTTGAAAAAGGCCGCGGTTTCTTTCCACCCAAACCCAGCGGCCCCCTAATTGTTGCATCGGCGCGGGCTGCGGCGTTGGTTGAGCAGGAAGTTGAACGTTAATAATCGGTTGAAACTGAATTTGGGGTGTGGGTTGCGGAGGTGGCTGGGCCGGTGTCTGAGGAACGGGTGGCGGGCGTGGAGGTAGAATTGCACCACAACGCTTGCAAGTCTTGTCCAAGTCGTCCGATGGCCAGCCACAATACCGGCAAGAATGACCGGCGCCCATGGTGTCTATGCTATCGCCGTTACCGAGCTTTTGCTATGTGGCCCGAACCGAGCGTTGGGGCCTGAAGCGCGTTCATCGCGGTGGGCTCACTCGACGCCGGGAGCTGAATCCAATCGCCTTCAGCTTGGCCCCTGTTTCGCGGGCGATTGCCTGAATCGGAGATTTCTTTTGGGCCTGTGGGATATCGCGATTCCGCCAAATCTTGAGCATTGCCGCATCCCCAGCGTCTAATATCCGTTCGGCTTCGAGCGTAAGGCGCCAGTCATTGAGAAGCTGCCGGTCCCTATTCATATAAACATTCCCTTCAATCGTAGCGTTCATCGGGATTGAGGACTTCCCGATCCAAGAGGCTCAGTTCAAACAGGCGGACGGCCGGGCCGATGAGCCGGTCGAGGATCGTTTGGATTGCCTTGATGTCTCCCGTCAGGGCCATGCCCTTCAGCCTGCGGGCGATCCGCTGAATGTCCTGCACAGTGAAGCTTTCGACAAAGGCGAGCCGCAATTCTTCCGATCCACGGGGACGGCCCGGCCCACCGGGATGACCCGTGACATATCGGCCAAGACGATCCCGCCCGTTGCCATTATCTCCCCTTTGAATTGGGGCTGGTTCAATCGGAATCACTCGTCGCATGGATTCGCTCCCTCAAACCCCCCCGGTGCCTTCCGCGTCAGCCACAATCCGCGGAAAGCCACCGGGGGGCACGATGAAAGGAAAAACATCACACCTTGACACCGCCGGCCAGCGAAGCAAATTTCACGAGCTTCATGGCCGCGTCCCTGTTATAGGCAAGTTGCTGGGCGACGGCCTGTAAATCGGCGAGCCGTTTGAATTGCTGAGGAAAGGTCGCCCTTCGCCATGAATCGGCAAGCGCTTCGCGGTCGGACTCGAAGGGCACCAATTGCCCCAGCGGGTCGTAGAGCGCCGCGGCCACCATCGCGGTGGCGCCCTTTTCGGCGGCGGTTTTGAGGATCGCCTTGAATTCGGGACCGGGTCTGTTGCGGAGATGCTGCCGGATTTCCTGTTGCTCAAGGAATTCCATTGTGTCTTTGGGCCTCGGTGGCGGAGCAGTTGGGATGGCGGCATTCGCCTTCCTCCAATCTTCCGAAAGCTTTGCCTTTGAGAAGCTTTCGGAAATTGCTTCCAGTTTGGCGAGGCTCGCCTCCTTGATGGTGCCGAGCGAATCCGCCTTACCCTCATCGGAAAGGTTCCGATCTTTGGAAACGAACAGACGGTCGTTTCCGAACCGTTCGACTTCTTCAGTAAGCTCATTATTTGCGGCATCAATCGCAGGACCATACTCGCCGCGAATTGACTCCGGCAAAAACTGACCTTGCTGAAATCCAAATCTATGAATCACGATTGCGTCTGGCATACGAAAACTCCTGTCTGGAAAAAAGGTGATGGACTCCAGCAATGTTGCTGGAGTCTGCTAATATCAAATTGGAAAAAAAGAGGTCAAAACCCGAATCAGCAGAAGTCAATTCCACTTCGGATTCGTCGGGGCGAAGTGAAGATGATTCAAGGGTCCGCCATTTATCACCATAATCACCCCCCCAACCTTTTAAGCAGGCGCACGAGCGAGATTGGCTGCAAGAAATTGGATGCCTTGACCCCTGCCTTCCGGCAGAACATTCGGAAACCCTGTGCCGTTCCCCATGGGTGATTTTCCTCTTGGGCGGCTCGAAGCATGAGCGGCGGGGCCGCGAGGTCAACCAAATGCAGGCGGGCTTGGATTGCTCTTTCGATGTTGAAATTGGCCAGGGATCGCAGCCCAAGTTTCCGGACATTCCGGGAGCCTCGGCATCGAAGTTCGATATGAACGCATGGCAGCCCATTGATGCGGGACGGCTGATCGGCATAGACGACCCAATTGAATGCACTCTTTCGCGGGCGGGAATACCGAGTCGTTTCGACCGAGACCGCCGGGCGACGCGACCACGGATGATCCAGCCCAGCCGTGATCGCATGGGCAACCCGGTCGGCCCCGCCCCGATTCCGGGTGAGAACATCGAAGGCGAAATGCAGGGAAGTAATCCGGGCCGCTCCATCGCAAACGAGACGATCAATGATTGCAAATGCCTTTCCGCCCGGCTGGTGGATCGTGATCCTCCGCCGTGACCCCTGGCGGGGGTGGATGCGTTCGATGGCAGCATATCCAGAATCACCCCTGAGTCGCCTAAATCGAGTTCGCCCCAAAGTGTCCTTCCCGATGATTGCAAAAACGGAATCGACATAGCAATGAGCCGGGGTGTTGGAAGACCCCGTATAATTGGTGGAGAAAGTTGGCACATTTCATTTCCTTCAAAGCCGCCGCTTGGCTGGAAATCTTGCGGCGGCTTTTTCGTTAGATTCCTGCGGTGGCGAGCCGGCGTTTCGCGGCGGAAACTTCTCGTTGTCGTCGATTGGGGGTTCGGCTTGTCGAGGCGGAACCTTCCCTTCGGGCGACTTCAACAGCATCGAAGAATTCTCGTAACCAGGATTCCGTCGTGCAGGGAGTGCTCCCGACGCGGGTAATGCGGAGGAGGACTCCGTTAACCCCTTTCAAGTACCATCGCCAGAGACAGGCATAGGACAACTTTGATCCTTCTCGCCGTGGGGGGAGCCATTTGAGCTTCGGTACATCTTTGAGGGGAATTAGGCGCTCGGATTCGGGGGCGCAAGATGACTGTTCTTGCATTGCTTGCCTCGGTAAAAGGTTTTGTGGAATTCGGCCCCGCCGGGACCGCCGCGACCTTCACCGAAGCTGCCCCCCGCCGGGGGGCCGCGTGCACCCGATCATGGCCTCCGGCTTCCGACCGCGTGTCGCTTCGCAGAAATGACTTCTCCGAAATATATCGAAAACTGTTCGGGGATTTCAAGGGAAGTGGACGTGTTTTCTCCATTGCTAACAAAAAAGGCCCTGGATTTTCAGGGCCAAATCGTTCTTTTTTTTTTGAAACCGCTCTTACCCGATCTTCGCGGCCACCTTCCGAGCCAAGGTGGAATCGGCATCAACATATCGCTCGGTCATGTTGATATGCTTATGCCCTAGCATCGCCCTTGCAGCATCCAAATCGAACTCCTGCTTTGCCTGAGTCGCCGCTGAATGTCGGAGTTGATGCACATGCCAACAATGTTCCTTTTGCCATTTGGCCAATTCTTCTGTTAACTCGGGGGAGGCTTTGATTCGGGTCCGCCATTCTTCCCAAGTCTCGCCAGGATTCCGTCCCAATGGGGGTGGTGGAGGAAATGCCTTCAGGCAAGCCCGGCGCACGGACTTGTTATAGGTGCCCGTGTCGTAATGATCGCGGGGTTGCCATTTCGGCTTTTTCCGGACATTCGTTCCGGGGGAATTTCCGGCATTCAATGGGGTTTTCCGTCTTGCATGTTTTTCTTCGCGGCGCTGGCGATCAGCCTCAATGGGAGAAAAGCAGAACGCTTCCGGGTTCAGCTTCAGGAGGAATGGACCCAGGATTTCTTGTCCCTTTGGTCCGATGTAAATCGAGCGGTCCTGGCCCCGATGAGTGTTCTTATGCCGACGGGGCTTGTAAATCCATTCCTTGCCGCTGCGATCAATGTCGCCGATTCGCATTTGGCAAATCTCGCCAGGGCGGGCTCCTGTGAGGCGCTGCAATTGGACCATTGCTTTGACCGGGGGAGAGCAATAGGGAAGAGTTGCTTCAACGATCGCATCATCGACGGGCCTCACCGGCTCGGATTCCCTCGCCTCGGATCGTCCCGGCTTCAATCCCCGAACGCAGCAAAGTCCATGATGCACCATGGGGTCGATGAGTTGCTCTCCAACGGCCCACCCCCAAATATGCTTGAGTCGGCTGACAGCTTTATTGACCGTTCCCCGGGTCCATCCTTTTTCGATCATCTTTGATTGACAGGCCCTCAGACTAAGAGGGGTGAACCCAGCCGCGAGGCTATCGGCATAAAGGGCATTGGCGATCCTGATCGCATCCTTGTAAAGTCCGAACTCCGTTGACATTGATCCATCCGACCGCATGTATTCACCCTTGGCGTGAATGAGGAACCGGTCGAACAATTCGACGACCGTTAAGTCCGTCGATCCCTTTTCGAGCCGATGGAGACTCCGCCCATTGGCAATCCATTCCGCGATCAAGCGGTCATAGTTGGCATGACTGGCCTCACTCTTCCAAGGGCCCAGATAGAAGTCCTTGCCGTTGAGGGTGACCCTGGCCTGGCCAGACGGACGATGGGGACGATACTTCGGATGACGATGAACAAGACGGGGCATAGCGACACCTCCAATCCAGCCCAAGCGGGTATTTACCCGTTTGGTTCTCGGATTTAAGGCCGCTCTGCCCGACACAGGCAGGTGCGCTAAATCAAGCGCTCGGCGGGTTTTCCATACCAATCGGGGCGATTGGATTTGAACCAACGGCCTTCTGGTCCCAAACCAGACGCTCTGCCAAGCTGAGCTACGCCCCGCTGTTCCGCACTTAGATACCGCGCCTGGCTCCGGATGTACATCCGGTGCTCCGACGCCGGTTTGGTTATTATGCCACCAATACCGCCCGATACCTCGCCTTGCCCGCTCGCACGTGATCGACCGCCTTGTTCACGTCGCCCATGGCAAACGGCTCGATCATCGCCTTGATTCCGCGGCGGGCGCTGAACTCCAACATTTGTGCCGTATCCGACGGGCTTCCGCTTCGAGCGCCACTGACCGATTTTTCCGCGAGGATCGATATCACGTTCACCTTGACGTCCGACTCGGGAATGCCGCAGATCGCCAGCCGCCCGCGCGGACGCAGGGCGCTAATCAGCGCCGGCCAGTCCACATCGGCCGAAACGGTCGAGAGGATGAAATCAAAGGACCCTTTCGCCTTGGCCAATTCATCGGAATTGTTGGTCGCGATGACCCGGCTGGCGCCGAACTTTCGCGATTCCTGCTCTTTGTTGTGGGTCGAGCTGATCGCGGTAACTTCACAGCCGAAGGCCGCGAGGTATTGCACCGCCAGATGTCCCAAACCGCCGACGCCGACCACCGCCGTCCGCATTTGTGCCGTGACGCCATAATGCAGCATTGGCGTGAAAACCGTCGTCCCCGCGCACAGCAACGGCGCGGCCCACGCCGAATCCAAGCCTTCGGGAATGGGGATGACATATTTCCAGTGCGACCGCACTGAAGAAGCAAAACCTCCGTGATGTCCGACGATCGTCGCCTTCTCGTTGGCGCAGAACATTTCCTTTCCCGACCGGCACCACTCGCAATATCCGCACGACCCGCAACTCCATCCCACGCCCACGCGCTGCCCCGGCTTCAGTTGCGTCACCCCGCTGCCGACGGCGGCCACGGTGCCGATCACCTCATGCCCGGGAACCAGCGGATAATTCGAGAATCCCCAATCATTGTCGATCATCGCCACGTCGCTGTGACAGATGCCGCAATGCGTCACCCGAACCTCGACGTCCTCCGGCCCCAGCGGCCCGGCTTCGTATTCGAACGGCTCAAGTTTTCCCTTGGCTGATTTGGCGGCGAATCCACGAACCTGCATGAATAAACCTCCCTGAAAGATTGACGGATTCTTGGCGCCGGATTCTAGAAAAGTCAAATGAGCGGTTGACAAACGATTCGCACGACGAAGCCCCGGATGTACATTCGGGGCTATTTAATGCGGCACAATTCCGCTGACGAATCATCCAGTTTCAAATTGACATCCCAAACCCGAATTGTATATTGAACTGCTGACGATGAGTCCTAAGAACGCCCGGTATCGTGGTTGGTTTAGCGGATACTTTTATCCGGCCACCCATACCGCGTCCTGAGATTCATCGAGAAAAAAGAACGTAAAATCGACGGCCTCAGGACAAAAGTCCTGGGGCTTTTTTGTTGGGAAGCTATAACAACCAGGACCTTTCAAACGCGGAGGCCGCATGATCGTCGTGATGAAACCGGGCTCGCCTCAAAAACAGGTCGAGCATGTCATACAAATGGTGCGCGAAATGGGACTCAAAGATCACGTCATCGTCGGCCAGGAGCGAACCGTCGTGGCAGTCGTCGGCGACGATCGGTTCAAGGACCGTTCGGTGCTGGAATCCGCGCCCGGCGTGGACAGGGTGGTCCCGATCCTGGCGCCCTACAAAATGGCCTCAATCGAAGTTCAGAAGGAACGCTCGGTCGTGTCGCTTGGCGGCCGCACCAAGGCGAAGATCGGCGGACCAACCGTCGGCGTCATCGCCGGACCGTGCAGCGTGGAAAGCAAATCCCAGGTGTTGGAAATCGCCCACGCCGTGAAGGAAGCCGGCGCCGTCGGCTTGCGCGGCGGCGCGTTCAAGCCTCGCACCAATCCCTACTCCTTCCAGGGCCTGGGCGAGAAGGGTCTGGAACTGCTCGCCCTCGCCCGTGAGGAAACCGGCCTGGCCGTCGTCACCGAAGTCATGTCCATCGATCAGGTTGACCTGGTCAATCGTTACGCCGACGTCCTTCAGGTCGGAGCGAGGAACATGCAGAATTTCAACCTTCTCAACGCCGTCGGAGAACAGGCCAAGCCGGTCCTGCTAAAGCGCGGCATGAGCGCCACCCTCGAGGAGTTCCTCCTCGCCGCCGAATACATCATGTCCAAAGGCAATTCGCAGGTCATGCTCTGCGAGCGCGGCATCCGCACCTACGAGGATTACGTCCGAAACACGCTGGCGCTGGCCGCGGTCCCCGAGTTGCATCGCGTCAGCCATCTGCCCGTGGTCATCGATCCGAGCCAGGGGACGGGAAAGAGTTACCTGGTGGATTCGATGTGCCGCGCCGCCGTCGCCGCCGGCGCCGATGCGCTGATCGTCGAAGTCCACAACGATCCCGAGCACGCCCTGACGGACGGCGCACAGTCGATCACGCCCAAGCAGTTTACCGAGATGATGAAATCCATCCGCCGCATCGCCGCCGCGGTGGATCGCAAGGTGTAAGTAACCGCGAAATCGCCATGAATCCGATTCTTCTGGAAATTCCGACCGAATTAAACGGTGATCGGCTGACTCTGCGTGTTCCGCGCGCCGGCGATGGGGCCATCGTCTATCCTTCGGTTCGAGATTCCCTGCCCGAGCTAAAGCAGTGGATGCCCTGGGCAACGGATGATTACAACCAGCAACGCGGCGAGGAATGGTGCCGCAAATCCGCCGCTAATTTCCTCTCCCGCGAACAGCTTCAGTTTATGATCCTGTCACGGCCGAAAGGACGCCACATCGGCAACGTCGGCGCGTTCAAATTCAATTGGGACATCCCCAGTTGCGAAGTCGGCTATTGGCTGCACACCGCCCACACCCGCCGCGGTTGCATGACCGAAGCCGTCGGCGTCCTGATGGCAATGCTCCGCAGCCATGTCCACGTGCGGCGCGTGGAGATTCGCACCGACGCCGAAAACCTCAAGAGCCGCCGCGTGGCCGAACTCGCCGGGTTTCAACTCGAAGGCATCTTGCGCAACAACAGCGTCGCCATCGGCGGCCGGTTGCGAAATACCTGCGTGTTTTCGTGGATCGGATAACCGCAACGTCCTCGCCGCTCGGATATCTCCCGCATGGGCAAGATGCCCATGCCACCTACCAATTGTACCGCTGAGAATCCTCGTTATCGGTATCCAGAACGTTCAGCAGCGAGCCGTACATCTGGTCGGCCGCCCGCACGACCATGGCGTCGGCCCCGTACAAGAACTGGGCTTGGCGAAGCTTGGCCATCTCCGTCGCGGGATCGACCGGTTGGCCGGTCGATTGCACGCCGGCCACCTCCACGCCGCCATCATCGGCGACGTCCACCAAGTTCACTTCCTGGGCCTTGTATCCCGGCGTGTTCTGGTTGGCGATATTATTGGCCGCGACGGTCATCTGCGCCTGTGCCGCCTGCATTCCCGACGCCGCGATTGCTAATGCGTCCATATTTCCTGCTCCGACAGCACTGAACGTCGTCGCAAGCGGGAGGCGGGTTTAGTTGCGGAAGCGCCAAAGCGCCCTGGCTCGACGGGCAGGGGTGTTAATACGAGAAACGGCTCCGGCCTTTTCGCTTTAATCCAACTGCACTATCATTTGGCAAACGCGGGAAGGACAATCCAAACCATGAAAATCGGAACCTATTACTACCCCGAACAATGGCCGCGACAGCAGTGGGAACGCGATTTCGACAACATCGCCAAGCTCGGTCTCCAAATCGTTCACATGGCCGAATTCGCCTGGTTCGAGCTGGAGCCGCGGCCCGGCGAATTCCAATTTGATTGGCTCAGCCATTGCCTCGATCTGGCCAAACGGCGGAAGCTCGAGGTGATCCTCTGCACCCCCACCGCCGCCCCGCCCATCTGGCTCAGCCAGCGGTTTCCCCAAACCCTGCCGGTCTACGAGGGCCAGGTTCGCGGCCGGTTCGGCGGACGCCGGCATTACAATCCCCTCTCTCCCGATTTCCACGCCGCTACCCGAAGGATCGTCCAGGCCATGGCCGACCTCTTCGGCGATCATCCGGCCGTGATCGGCTGGCAGATCGACAACGAGTACAGCAATCCCTTCGACCAATCCGAAATCACCCACGCCGCTTTCCGCCAATGGTTGCGCGACAAATATGGCAATATCAGTGAACTCAACCGCGCCTGGGGAAACCAGTTCTGGAACACTTATTACACCGATTTCGACCAGGTTCTCTTCCCCCCGTCGCGCGATCCCCGATACGCCAACCCGCATCAATCTCTCGATGCCTCGCGATTCTGGAGTTGGGCGTTCGCCAAGTACAACCGCATCCAGGCCGAAATCCTCAAGCCCAAAATCGGTCGCCGCTTCCTCACCACGAATTTCATGGGCCTTCATCCCGACTGCGACCCCGGCGACATGGCCAAAGACCTTTCCCTCATCGCGTGGGACTCCTATCCGGTGACCGGCCACGAAAAAGAGGGGGACGACCAAACCTATCGCATCGCCGATCCGGCGCATATCAGCTTGTCTCACGACCTGATGGCCAGTTATCACAATCGCTGGGGGCTGATGGAGCTTCAGCCCGGCCACGTGAATTGGAGCGGGGTTCCGGTGCGGCTATATCCCGGCGCCATCCGCCTGTGGATTTGGACCGCGTTTGCCCACGGGTCGGAGTTTGTCACCACCTACCGTTTCCGCCAGCCGCGCTTTGGCATCGAGTTGTTCCATGACGGCCTGGTGGGAACCGACGGCATCACGCCCTCGCCGGGTGGAGAACAGTTTGCCCAGGTCATTGCGGAGATGCGGAAACTGGACCTGTCGCGCATTCCCCCATTCGCCGACGAACCGCCCCGGCCGCGCCAAACCGTCGGCCTCGTTCTCGATTTCGAGCAGCTTTGGTATTACCTGTCGCTTCCACAGGCGCGGCGATGGAATCAAGGGCGCTGGCTGGCAAGCTGGTATGCCGCCCTGAGCCGGCTCGGCACGCAAATCCGCATCCTCCGCCCCGGCGCCGATTGGCCGAGCGATCTGCCCCTGATCGTCGCCCCGGGCGTCCAAATGGTCGATGATCAATTGATGGCACGCTTCGATGCTTACGCCCGCTCCGGCGGCAATCTCGTGCTCACCTGCCGCACCGGCCTTATGGACCGCACCGGCCAGCTTTGGGAGGGACCCTGGGCAAGCCCCATCCTCCCGCTCATCTCCGCAACCATCGATGGATATGACTCTCTTCGCGACGATCGCTTCGGCAAGATCAGCTTTGACGGCAGGGACTTTTCCTGGGGCGTTTGGGGCGATCAGGTGACGCCAAAGGCCGGCGCCGAGGTCCTGGCCACTTATTCCGACCAGTTTTACGCCGGCGCCGCCGCCATCACCCGCGTCAAACTCGGCAAGGGGACCGTCAGCTATTTCGGCGCGTTCAGCGAGCAGCCCCTGGTCGATGCCTTCGTCGAATCCCTCGCCAAATTCATCGGCCCCGGCCGCCTGCAATCCCAAACCCTGCCCGCACGCGTCCAGGTCCTTCGCCGCGGCCCCTATCGCATCGCCCTGAATTACCAGGACCAACCCGTCCCAACCCCCGCCGCGCCATCGGCGAAATTCCTGATCGGTTCATCCCGGTTGGCGCCCGCCGACGTCGCGGTTTGGGAGGAATGAACCCAATATGCCCATGAACATTGATCGCATCCTCATTTCCCACGACCGCATCGCCCAGCGCGTCAAGGAACTGGCCGCGCAGATCACCCTCGATCATTCGCCCCCCAATCACGATGGCGGCGACATCACCATCGTCCCCATCATGACCGGCGCGATGATCTTCGCCAGCGATCTGATCCGCCAGATTCCCATCGCCATGAAGATCGGATTGATGTCGGTCAGCAGCTATCCCGGCCGCAGCATTCGGTCTCATGGATCGCAGATGTTGGCCAGCCAGATGGGCGACCTTCGCGGCCATCACGTGCTGGTCCTGGACGACATTCTCGACAGCGGCGGCACGCTGCACATGGTCGTCCCCGCCCTCCGCGAGATGGGCGCCGCCAGCGTCAAGAGCTGCGTCCTGCTCCGCAAGGACCGCCCGGCCGTTCATGCCGTTCACGTCGATTACGTCGGATTCGAGATCCCCGACGAGTTCGTCGTCGGCTACGGACTGGACTACAATGATTACTACCGCAATTTGCCGGACATCGTGACGTTAAAGGAACAGATCCCCACGCCATGAACGCCAAGCCCCCGACACCTTCCCCATCCTCCGGCGAACATCTGGCCGAAGCCGCCGCCACCCCCGCCGCTGCCGCCGCCGCCGCACGCACCACTTCGCTCGGCGCCCTGCTCGGCTCCCACGTCCTCCGCGACGGCGAGCTGGTCCTCATGATCCTCAAGCCCTCGCTCTGGTTCATCATTTTCAACTCCATGGCCTTCTCGATTGGAATCGCCGTCGCCGCCGCCGCACTGGCCCTGGTCGACCGCCGCATGCACGATCATTTCTATCTCGAGGCCGCCCTCTTCGTCATCACCGGCCGGCTCATGTGGGCCGTGTTGCAATGGATGGGCCGCATTTACATCCTCACCGACCAGCGCGTCCTCCGCATCACCGGCGTATTCACGGTTGACATATTCGATTGCCCCTTGCGCAAGGTGGTTCGCGCCCGCATCGTTTCCTCCGCTCGCGAAAAGCTCGTCGCCGTCGGCTCCATCGAAATCATCCCCAGCGACGAAGCCATGCCCTCGGCCGTCTGGCAAACCATTGCCCGACCAAAGGAGATTCACCAACGTCTCCAGGCCGCCATCACACGAGCTAAGCAATCGGGGACGGGGTGTGCATAATGGACCCTGATTTCAACGATGGCGCCATTGATAGGCGAGCTTCCATGATTCCAGATTCGGACGCACTCTTGAAACGGGCCTGGAGTTCGAATCCCGTCACTCCGATGGCCTCGGCAACTGCCGGGGCCGTTGGTGTTTACACGGCCGTTCAACCGAGCGACTATCGCTGCCCAAGTTTGGACAGAAAGGTTGCAAGCGTGGCGACATTTTGGCGACTTGCCCACCCGGAATACCGTTCCGACTACAAGCACTCGTACATTAACGGATCGCTTGAGCATCCGTTTGCACTGCCTGGCGTTTGCTGCGACGTGTGCGGTGCGACGTGGGGCGGGAGCAGGATCCTCGCCCAAGAATGCCCGCCGAAATTTCCGCAACACAAGAACCTTCGTGACCGGTGGCCCATTTCTCGTACCGATCATGCCAAGCTTCAGCGCGAGTTGATGACGGCGCTTGGCACCAAGGGTGTACCGTTTGTCGATCTTCGACCAGGAGATGACTTTCAGCCTTGCTTTCTCGACGTACCATCACGACCGCGTGCGGACTTCCTCTGGTCAGGCTTGGGAAGCTTTGTTGTAACGGATCGTGTCCGCGACCTGCTTCTTAGGATGGCTGTCAATGACATCCCTGTTTGCCCAGTCACATTGAGGAAGATCGGTAAGCGCAAGGCGAAGTTGCCACCTCCTATGCCGTCAACGGGCGAACCTGAGGACATCATCAACGAAGTGCCCCTTCTTGACGATCCAAGTACCGTCGGCAGCTATTCGGAGGTTGTGGTCCTGCATGAGTCGGGATTTCCGCCGGGAGGAACCCCTATATCCGTTTGTTCGGGTTGCAGGCGGCCAGAGATTGGCCGGAATCGCGAGTTTCGGATGACGGCTGAAATGTGGAATGGGCAGTCCATCTTCTTTATGGCCACGACTCTCTATGTCATCGTGACCGATGGCCTTAAGCAAGCAATCGAGAGCCTTCGCCCTACGAACATCATCTTCAAACCGGTCTGACACTAGACTGCTCGCAACCCTTCGCTGGCAACATCGAAGAGAAGCTCGACCTGCTCGAAAAAGACCGCCAAGCGGAATCTGGCACGCGAGAATCTTGGATTTCGACAATTCTAAGGGGTCGGGAGTCTTTTCAATCAAAGACTCCCGACCCCTTAGAATTCCGCGGCCGTTAAGCTTGGTTTGCCATCACGAGTCTAAGTCCTTGGGCGACCATTTCGGATCGTTTGAGTTTGTGCCGATTTGCGAAGGCGTCGGCCCGTGTCAACAATTCTCGTTCAATGCTGACGGGGACGATCTTGGCTCCCTTCCCGACCCTCGGCCGGCCGCATTGCTGCCCCGGAGCGTTGAACCGCGGTACAATTTGCGGGTAGTCGGAAGGATTTAGCTTACAGCGCAAACATGATTGCCGTAGATATTACTGCCGCACCGAGCTGTATGAAGAACAACCGCGGATTGCACGGATGTCACGGATAAGAGCAGGACGGATTTTCCCATCCGCGATATCCGCGAAATCCGCGGTTCTTTCCTTTCCCTATGCCCACCATCCAAACAGTTGCGATCGTCGCCAACCCCATCGCCGGGCAGGGAAAGGGCCGGGCCACCGCGCAACGGGTTTGTGAGGCCGTCGAAGCCGCCGGCATGAAAACGACCGCCATTTTCGATTTGCTGAACGCCGATCTTGACCAACTGATTTCCGCCGACGCGATCGTCGCCATCGGCGGCGATGGGACGCTGCGCGCCGTTGCCGGCCGATGCCTCGACGGCGGCGGCAAAATCCCAGCCCTGCTTCCCGTTCCCATGGGAACCGCCAATCTCATGGGCCGGCATCTGGGTATCCATTGGAAGACCGCCGATCTGGGGCCGCGAATCGTGCAGTCCCTCCAGCGGGGAACCATCTCCATGCTCGACGCCGCCGAGGCCAACGGCCAGCTTTTTATCCTCATGGCCGGCGTGGGAATCGACGGCCTGATCGTTCACGAGTTGGATCGCATGCGCCGCGGCCCAATCAGTTTTGCCAGCTACGTGCTCCCCGCCGCGCTGGCGATCGCCACCTACCGCTATCCGCCGCTGCAAGTCGTGGCCGACGACGAGGAAATCTTCGCCTCCGCCCCCGCGATCGCGCTGGTGGCCAACATCAGCGAATACGGCACCGGATTCCCGCTGGCGCCCCACGCCCGGCCCGACGACGGCATGCTGGACATCTGCGTTGTCCCCGTCGAATCCCCCGTGGACGCCCTGCACAAATTCCTCCACGCCGCCGCCGGTGAACTGCTTTCCATCGAAGGCGTCGTTTACACCCGCGCAAAGCAAATCGAAATCCGATCCCCCAAACAAGTTCCAATCCAGATCGACGGCGACCCCGCCGGCCACACCCCCGCCCGCATCAACTTGCTTCCCATCCGCCTGCCATTCATCGTGCCCGCGTGAGGAGAATTGGAATTGAACCGCCAAGACGCCAAGACGCCAAGGTAAAATCATGCCAACGCCTTTCCGCATTTCCCCCTTGGCGTCTTGGCGTCTTGGCGGTTCAATCGCTTTTAATGCCGGAAATGCTGACAGGCCCCTGGAATCCCCCACCCGGATAAACTTGCTTCCCATCCGCCTGCCATTTATCGTGCCGATGTGAGCAAATCTCCCGACATTCTCCACCGCGATCGTAGCCCGCTTTTTGTCATCGCCGGGCCGTGCGTCATCGAATCCGCCGAGCTCTGTATGACCATCGCCTCAAAGTTGAAACAAATCTGCGACAAGCTGGGGCTGGCCTGCATATTCAAGGCCAGCTTCGACAAGGCGAACCGATCGAGCAAGGACACGTTTCGCGGCCCGGGTCTACACGACGGGCTGATCGTATTGGAAAAAGTGAAGCGCGAAATCGGCGTGCCGGTGCTGACGGACATTCACGAACCCGCCCAGGCCGCCGAAGCGGCGAAAGTGGTGGACGTGCTCCAAGTCCCCGCGTTCCTGGCGCGGCAGACCGACCTGCTCCTGGCCTGCGGCCAGACCGGCCGATGGGTCAATGTGAAGAAGGGCCAGTTCATGTCCCCCGCCGAGATGAGCAATGCCATCGAAAAAATAAAATCCACGGGAAACAATCAGATCCTTCTCACCGAGCGCGGCACGTTCTTCGGCTACAACCGCCTGGTGAACGATTTCACCGGCCTGGCGATCATGAAGGAATTCGGCTGCCCCGTGGTGTTCGACGTCACGCACAGCACTCAACAACCCGCCGGCCTGGGCAATCAAAGCGGCGGAAACCCCAAATATTCCCCATTGCTGGCCCGAGCCGCCGTGGCCGCCGGCGTGGACGGCCTATTCCTCGAATGTCATCCCGACCCCAAAAACGCCAAGAGCGACGCGGCAACGATGCTGGATTTGAAGGACGTGGACCCGCTGCTGAAGCAATGCCGACAAATCGCGGATTTGCGAATGGGGTGGAAATAGCGGCGAACGATTCAGAAATCTCCCGGAAAGAAAAAATTGAACCGCCATGACGCCAAGACGCCAAGGGAAGAAAATCAGTTAAGAAAGAACGATTCTCTTGATTCCATCCTTGAGAACCGCGGCGTTGAAATTGATGAGAATGGCCAACTGATGACCGGTGGCCTTCAGATAGGAAATTGCCTGCGCAGTGTGGATGGGAGCCAATGCTTCGACCGTCTTGATTTCGACAATCAATTTCTCTCGCACCAGCAAATCCAGCCGACTTTGGCCGATTGCCACTCCCTTATAGCTGACCGGAACTGGCACTTGCCGCTGGAACGGAATACCTCTGAGCTTCAACTCAACGCAGAGGGCTTCTTCATACATGGATTCGAGAAACCCCGGTCCCAGAATTCGATGAACTTCGATGGCAGCGCCAATAACTTCGTGTGCGAGTCGATCCAATTCTTCGTCCGGTTCAGTATTCATCGGTTGAACTATACCCAAAGGCGCTCAGCTTTGACCAATTCCGCAATGCTCTAAAAAAGAGATTGAACCGCCAAGACGCCAAGACGCCAAGGGGGGAAATGCGCCGTGTGAGATGAGTTCGCCTTGGCGTCTTGGCGTCTTGGCGGTTCAATCGCCTTACCCTCACTTCACTTAAAGCTCACGTGCTTCGATAACCACGCAACTAAAAACACCACAATCGGAATCGCCACGCAAATCGCCACCAGCCGATATCGCCGCAGGTTTCCCGACACCGGATTGGGCGTGACCAGCCGATCGCATCGGCCCGTGACTTGCACCGTCTCGGGGTGGTCCAATTCCTGTTTCATCTCCATCGCCGTGGCGTAGCGTTCCTGCGGATTGCGGGCCATGGCATGGAGGACGATCTCTTCAACTTGCGGGGAAACTTTGTCGTTTCGCTGTCTCGGGGCCACGGGATCGCCGCTGAGCCGGCTGTTCATGATGATGAACGGATTGGCGCCTTCAAACGGAACCGATCCGGTCACCAGTTCATACAGGATCGCGCCCAGGCTGTAGATGTCCGTGCGACGGTCGCCGCGCTTGCCCTTGACCTGTTCCGGGGCCATGTAATCCGGCGTTCCCATCGCCGGCGTGAATCCGCCGAACGTCAATCGCCGCGCGCTTTCCATCTTGGCGATCCCGAAATCCATGATCCGGATGCTCCCGTCGTTGCAGATCATGATGTTATCCGGCTTCAGATCGCGGTGAACCACGTCGTGCTCGTGCATGTAATGCAACGCCTCGCAGATGCGGCTGGCGATCTTGAGCGCATCCGGCTCCGGCATCGGCCGGATCGTCTGCATCAGGTGCCCCAGCGTCTGGCCTTCAAGATATTCCATCACGATGTACGGCCGGGTCTTGCTCATCGACTCATCATCCATCATCTTCAGGATGTACGGATGCTGCAGCGCCTTGCCGATCGCCTGCTCCCGTTGAAATCGCTGGTAAAACCCCGGATCGGATTCAAACTGCATGAACGGCACCTTCAGCGCCACCACCCCGTCGGTCGTCTGGTCGATCGCCTTGAAGATCGACGCCATGCCGGACCGGCTGATGACGTCGACGATCCGGAATCGTCCGTCCAGGACCTGGCCCACTTCCAATTCGCTTCCCATGACGGCCGGACTCTCTTTCTGAAACGTCGGCAATCCGCGGTAATAGCTGAGCCGCTCGATCGCCTGCACCTGGACGACCTGGACCGAGAGGTTATCGTCCGCCCCGCGGCGCTCGGCCATCCGGACAAGCATTTTGCATGCCTCCTCCGGCGCCTGCTTGCCGACCGCATCTAGTATCTCTCCTTCGGTCAGTTGCGACCACATCCCGTCGCACATCTGCACGATGATGTCGCCGCCGTGAACGCTGATCGTATGATAGTCCACGCGGATCGTCGGCTCCTGCCCCACCGTGCGCGTCAGGACCGAACGCATTTCGCTGTTCATCGCCTCCTGCACCGTGATCAATCCCAGCTTCAGTTGCACCCCCGCGTAGGAATGGTCGTTGGTCACCCGGCGAATGCGCCCCTGCTGGACAGCGTACACGCGGCAATCCCCCACGTGCCCGATGTTCACCTCGTTATGCCGAAACAGGCTCACCGTCAGGGTCGTCGCCATCCGGCCCGCGCCGTTGTGCTTGATGTTCTGGTCGTAAACCGCGATGTTGGCCGCGGCAAACATCTGGAAAAGAATCTGCGCCGGTGATGCCAACGGTTTGGATTCCAGGAAGACCTTCAAAACCGATTCGCACGCCAGCTTGCTGGCGACTTCGCCGCTCGACTGCCCCCCCACCCCGTCCGCCAGCACCGCGATCGCCCCGTGATTCCGCCAATCGGCCTCGTTCTTTGGCTGCCAATAGGCAATGGAATCCTCATTGTTAGGGCGAACCGGCCCCTCCGTCGATAAAGCCGCGTAGGATATCTGCATAGAAAAACGTCGATTGCGCGGTTGAAACCTCGATTTTAGATACCCACTTCAACAATACAAGGGCAGTGCTTCCAACCAGACTTTTGGGTGTGCCAAAGTTTCCGGGAGAGCAGAAATTGAACCGCCATGACGCCAAGTCGCCAAGGTAGAAACTGCGCATTGGCATGATCTTACCTTGGCGTCTTGGCGTCATGGCGGTTCAATCGTCTTTGCTCCCGGAAGAATTGGCAGACCCAGACTTTTCAACAGCCCACGTATCACCGCTCATATTAGCGGCTACCGATTTCAACGCCGTACCTATCTGCATAGTTTTTAAGCTTGATCCTGCGGGAGCCAAAGTCGCCGGGAAAATAGCCGAATATTGAAAATTGCACGATTTTCAGCCGGCATTTGTGTTGCAAAATGCAAGTTTTGCTTATTGGCACGTGGTTTGTGATTGACCAACAACCACGCGCTTTGAGTCTATTCGGCAAAAGGAGAGTGATTGTGGCAACAGAAACTCCCCCGTCCACTACCGGTTCGGGATCAGGAACGTTGAAACCAACGCTGGGCCTCACGGGGCTGACCAGCAACGCCATGGCGCTGATCGCGCCTGGAGCGTTCCTCTGGCTGACGTTTTCGGAGCAGTCGGCATACGGAGCACCCTCCGCCGGGTCAGCCATGTGGATGGGCATGTTGCTGGCAACGCTCCTTTGCTTGGCAACGGCCGTCTCTTACGCGGAATTGTCCAAGCTATATCCCGGCGCCGGTTCCAGCTATTTCTTCGCCGAACAAGCCTTCCTCTCCAAGAAGCAAGCCTATAAATGGGCCCGCCTCTACAAGTTCATCGTCGGCTGGGCCAGTCACCTGTACTACTGGGTCTATCCGGGCGTGATGGTCTGCGTCACCTCGATCTTCATCGGATACATGGCCGGACAGTTGTTCCCCTCGAAGTTCACCACCGCTGAGGGAAGTCCAATTCTGATGATCGTTTTCGGGATCATCTTCGCCTTCGGCGTTTCGTACATCGCCTTCCGCGGCGTCGTCGGCGCCACCGGCGTCAACGTGGCCATCAACATCATTCAAATCACCGCCCTGCTCATCTTTTCCTGCATGGCGATCACTCACCGACTTCACGTGAAGGAAGGTGATCCGGACTGGACCTTGGATTCCACCGGCACGCCGACAATGTACGTGCAGGATACCACGCCAAACATGGTCCAGGATCCGAAGTTCCCCAACGATACAACCAAACAGATTCCTGATCCCAGCGGCGCTACCTCGCCTAAAGCCGCTGCCGACGGGACCCCCATCTGGGTCATGTACGCCGCCGATGCCAAAGGCAACGTCATCAACGACTCCTCCGGAAATCCCATGGTGGTCGCGACTGACGCCACCGGCAAAGTCGCCGACCTGACCGCCGACCAGAAAAAGGCCGGCGCCGTCAAGGCCGTTCCCGAAGGGAATACCACTTCCTACAAGGGCGGCATGACCCAGGACCCCAAGACCGGCGTTTGGACCTTCCTGTACCACGACAGCGCCAAGTCCGTTATTCACTGGCACGCCCCCATGTACATAATCATTCAGGGTTGTATCGCGATCCTGTGCCTGGTCGGGTTCGAGTCAGTCTCATCGATGGGCGAGGAAGCCAAGAATGCCAAGAAGCACATTCCCATCGCCATCGTCGCCTCGCTGTTGATTCAAGGCGGATTCTGTTACCTCTTTGAATACTTTGCCGCCAACTACTTCCAGAGTTCCAGCTACACCAACGTGACGGCGTCAGGATCGTCGGCGCCCATCGGCGACATGATGCAGCTTGTCGGCGCCTGGGTCTTCGGTACCGCCAATGCCGGCTGGTGGTTCATGTTCTGGGAGGCCATTACCGTGTTCCTGGCCATGGTCGGAACCACCCTGTCCTGCATCAACACCGGCGCACGCGTGACCTATGCCATGGGACGTGACGAGGAGATCCCCAACTTCGGCGTCTTGCATGGCAAGAACAACACGCCCCACCGCTGCATCTGGACCCTGGCCGTTCTTTCCTCCATCATCGGAATCTACGGAATCCTGTTCTACCTCTGTGGTCCGGCCGCCTCGGCCTCGCTGGATACCAACCTTTCCGCCGACCAGACGCATAGCCTCTGGTACAAGGGCGTCTTCAGCTTCGCCGCCGCCGGCGGCATTCCCAACAGCCTCATCATCATCACGCTCATCAGCAACTTCGGTACGTTCCTGCTCTACATGATGAGTTGCATCTGCGCCATGGTGGCGTTCCACGAGCACGAAATGCACAATCCGGTCAAGCACATCTTGATTCCAGCCTTCGGCATCCTGGCGAACCTGGCGTGCATGAGCTTCTACCTGATCGGTCCGTTTATGGTGCCCGGCATGAGCAAGAAGGAGCCGTTCATCGCTCTTGGATTCTGTGCTATCTGGGGCGCCATCGGGGCCGTCTTCTTCCTCATGCGAAGCAAGAAGCTTGGCCGGGACGTCTTTGTCACCAAGCCTGCGGTCACCCCCGCGTGAACCGTTGTCGGCTTGACGCGTTAATCGGAGCGGCCGCCCCTTCGGGTGGCCGCTTCTGTTTTTGTTTTATCCCCGGCTCTTTCTTGTTCCCGCGCCCCCACCGTTGTAAGTTGTCGAATCCTATGTCCGAAATCCCTTCTGAATTGGCCGAACACGTCCGGGCAATCAACTTCGTCTGGACACTCGTCTGCGGCTTCCTCGTCATGTTCATGCAGGCCGGCTTCGCGCTCGTCGAAACCGGAATGTGCCGCGCCAAGAACGCCGCACACACCATGAGCATGAACTTCCTGGTCTATTCCCTTGGCATGATCGGATTCTTCTTCTGCGGGTTCGCCTTCATGATGGGCGGCGTCAACGCCTCCCCCGCCGGTTCCGGCGCGCCCCTCGTCGGCGGGCCCCAGTCGCTTTCGCTCTACGGCGGCAACACGCTCAACCACATGCTCTATCTCCCCATTGCCGGCAAATCCTGGGGAATTTGCGGACTCAGCGGATTCTCCCTCAGCGGAAATTCCATCTCCCCAGGCGCTCTCGTCCTCTTCCTTTACATGATGGTCTTCATGGACACCACCGCCACCATCCCCACCGGCGCTCTCGCCGAGCGATGGAGCTTCAAAAGCTTCTCCATCTTCAGCGTCTGCGTCGGCGCGTTCCTCTACAGCGCTTACGGATGCTGGATGTGGGGCGGCGGCTGGCTGGCCGCCCTCGGCGTCAACGCCGGACTCGGCCACGGCGCCGTCGATTATGCCGGCTCCTCCGTCGTCCATCTCCAGGGCGGCGCACTCGCCTTCATCCTCGCCCGCACCATCGGGCCTCGAATCGGAAAATATGACGAGGACGGAAACCCACGTCCCATCTTCGGTCATCACATGCCCATGGTCATGTTCGGAACCTTCGTCCTGGCGTTCGGATGGTTCGGATTCAACGCCGGCTCGTCGCTGTCCGGAATGACCGACCGCATCGGCCTCATCGCCGTCAACACCATGCTCGCCTCCGGCGCTTCCACCGTCGCCGCCTGCCTCTTCATGTGGAAAACCTACGGCAAGCCCGATCCTTCCGTCATGTGCAACGGCATGCTCGGCGGCCTCGTCGCCATCACCGCACCCTGCGCTTTCGTCAGCCCACCCGCCGCCTTCTTCATCGGCGTCGTCGCCGGACTTCTCGTCGTCGCCAGCGTCCTGTTCATGGAACGCAAGGGAATCGACGACCCCGTCGGCGCTATCAGCGTCCACGGAACCGCCGGTTTGTGGGGCGTCCTCGCCGTCGGACTCTTCGCCAACGGAACCTACGGCGACGGATACAACCACGTCGCCGGCAACGTCGTCGGACTCTTTTACGGCGACCATTCCCCCAATCAACTCTTCGCCCAAACCATCGCCGCCGTCACCTGTCTCGCATGGAACATCATTGTCGGCGGCATCGTTTTCCACCTGATCGGCCGCTGGACCGGCTCCAACCGTGTCCGCCCCGAAATCGAAATCGCCGGACTCGACGTCCCCGAAATGGGCGCCCCCGGCTATCCCGAATTCATCACCGCCATGTCCCAAGAGCAGATCACCACGTCCGAACTCAACTCCTTCACCGGCCGAAGAGGATGAGGCTGCGTGACAAAATCGGCGGCCCATCCGTTTTATGCCAAGCTCAATGAGGTGCTGGCCGGATGGAAGTTCGGCGAGATGAGCACGGAACACTCGACGATCAGCCGGACGCGAAGACTCATCGACCTGGAAACGCATCGGGAGGTGTTCCAGTGGGTGCTGAAGGTTCTGGCGGATTACGACCTGGTGAGCGGCAAGACGGTGGGCTACGACGCCACCACGCTGGAGGCCAACGCGGCGATGCGCAGCATCGTGCGGAAGGACACCAAGCAGAATTACCAGGAGTTTTTGACGCAACTGGCCAAGGCGTCGGGGATCCACACGCCCACGCGGCAAGACCTGGCGAAGCTGGATCGGACCCGGAAAAACAAGGCCAGCAATGATGATTGGCAGAACCCGCACGACCCGGATGCTAAGATCACCAAGATGAAGGACGGCAGCACGCATCTGGCTCACAAGGCGGAGTCCCGGCGCGCCGGGAGACATGGAGACCGGAGCGGTGCTGGCGGTGACGCTGCAAGGGGCGGACCTGGGCGATCCGACCACGGTGGTCCAGACGATCATCGCGGCGACGGATAACCTGCGTGAAGTATCCGACGACGAGCGGACGGAAAGTAAGCTGGACGAGAACTGGATGAGCGAGGCGGTGGCCGACAAGGGGTATCACTCCAACGGATTGATGACGGACCTGGAGGAGATGGGCATCCGTTCGTACGTCGCCGAGCCGGACCGCGGCCGGCGGGATTGGACGGACAAGCCCCAGGCTCAGGCCGCGGTGTACGCCAACCGGCGGCGCATTCGCGGCGTGCGTGGCAAACGGTTGATGCGCCGGCGCGGCGAATTGATCGAACGATCTTTCGCGCACAACTACGAGACCGGCGCGATGAGACGCACACACTTGAAGAAGCACAATAACATCGCCAAACGACTGCTGGTGCACGTCGGCGGGTTCAACCTGAGCTTGGTCATGCGCCGACTGATCGGAATCGGCAAACCCCGGCGTCTACAGGGGCTTTTTGCATCGATTTTCGACCTGATTTTGGGTCTGTGGAGGGTGGTGGCGGCGATGGGCGCTCAGCGGATGATCGTGGCGAGAGAAAAGTCGATTCGGCCATCGATTCGCCTGGCCGCTTGAGGTTCACGCGCCCGCCGCCGAAAACGGGTTAAAACCACGCGCTGCTAGGGTGGGCCATTTTGCGAAATTGGTCTTGCACGGCTCCCAACCAATTGCCCGCAAAATCCGGCGCTGCCACAAACAACCTTAGCCGCCGCGGGTCTTGTTTTCCGGTTCGCAATACACGATAAACGATCCGTCCTTTTTTGTCAGGTTGCCATGAACCGCCAGACCGTATCGCGACGCCGCATTCCCCCCATCATGCTCAATCCACCCATCCACGGCATCCGCCTCGTTGCCATCGATCTCGACGGAACCCTCCTCAACGATTCCAAGCAGGTCAGCGACCAGACTCTTTCAGCCCTGAGTTCCACCGTCCGCCGCGGCGCCCGCGTCATCATCGCCTCCGCCCGACCCCCGCGCAGCGTGCGGCACGTCTACAACCAGCTCCGCCTCGACACCTGGCAGATCAATTACAACGGCGCTCTCATCTGGGACGAACCCGCCAAACGCGTCATCTACCATTGCCCCATGTCCGGCGACCTCGTCCGCCGCCTCATCCAAACCGCACGGTCCCGCTTCCCATCCGTCCTGGCCACCTGCGAAATCCTCGACCGCATGCACACCGATCGTTTCGATCAGACCTACACCACCGAAACCGGCCGACTCTTCCGCCCCGACGTCATCGCCCCTTTCGACCAATTCTGCAATCAACCCATCACCAAACTGATCCTGCTCGGCGACAAACGCATGATCGACCAGCTCGAATTTCTCATGCCAACGTCCGACGACAAAATCACCGTCGTCCGCACCGATCCCGAATTGATCCAGATCATGGACCGAAACGTGAGCAAGGCCGCCGCATTACAGATCGTCGCCGACCATTACCAAATCGCCCTGGAAAACGTGATGGCCCTCGGCGACGCCCCCAACGACGTGGGAATGCTTCAGTCCGCCGGCATCGGCGTCGCCATGAACAACGCCGGCGACATCGTCAAATCCGCCGCCGACTGGATCGCCCCCTCCAACAACGACCACGGCGTCCACGCCGCCCTCGTGAAGTTCGGATTGTGCGATTGATTTAGAACGAACTAAAGGTGACGCGAAACGAACTAAAGGTGACGCGAAACGAACTAAAGGTGACGCGAACCATTATTCAGATTTCTCCGCTATTTTCTGCCCTTTTTCGCATTCCACCCGTCCGCCGCAGTTCATCGTCTCCTTCGCCATCTTTTCTTCCCCCTCGATCCATCGCACCTCTACGCCGCATTCTTATCGTCATCGCTGTCCGCGCTTTCCTCAGACTCATCTTCATCCGGCTCCTCGGCCGCATCCCCGTTCTCCGCGGCTTCCGCCGCCAGGGCCTCCGCTGGGTCCGGCGGGAACTCGCCCGGCTGGATGCCGCTGGCCTGGCATTTCGCCGCCAGCGTCCCTTTCACTTCCGCCAGCCATTTCTCGTTCGGAAGGGCGTACGGCCGGAACTTTTCCATCGACCCTTGCTCTTCGCTGTACGCCAGCGCCCGGTTGGCGCCGAGCTTGTTCGCCGCGGGGGAGTCGATCAGATTACTGCTGTCGGTCGCACTCATCTGGAACAAAATGCGATTGTCCAGCTCGCGCATCGACGCCCGATCGACCGCCCTCTCCAGCGCCGTCGCGGTATCGATCCATGCCAGGATGTGTATCCCATTGGCCGGGCCGTCGCGCATCACGTCGGCGAATTCCTTGCCCGGATCGGGGCCTTTCCCCTCTTCGCTCGACGAGAAATTAAAGCTCTCTTCCGATTTCCGCAGCGCCCGATACCGCTGGAGGCCGAATACCACGATGAAGATCGACGGCGGATTTGACGATTCGTTGGCCTGCCTCCGCGCCAATTCCCTGGCGATTTCGTGGATCGCCTGCGGCACCGCGCGGTAATCCACGTTCTTCGTCCGGTGCGGCAGCACGGCCGCCACGCTCGCCAGATACCCATGGTTCTGCGCATCCGCCGGCGTGCCGTCTAGCAAATAAAAGCTCGCCGACTTCGGCGAAAGCTGCGCCGCCAGCCCGATCATCGACAGCGCCGAGATCGCCAACGCGCTTTCCTCATGCTGTCCAACGATCAGCACGTTCGCCCCGCTCTGCCGGCGGAGCGGAATCGCCGTCGGCGCCTTGATCGCCACCGGATCTCCCAACCACATCATCGGCGCCGCGTTGGAAACCACGTATTTCGCGGCATTCAGTTGCTCGACAAGCAACGGATTCTGCCTGAAATCCGCCGGCTCATTGCCCTCGAACACGATCGGCGGATCGACCTTCTCCCCGACCGCGGCCGCCTTGGCATTGACCTCATCCAGATACCGGTCTCGCTGCTCGTCCGGCAGCCACGCCACCTGGAACGGGCTGTTGCCCTCAACCAAGCCGCCGGCATCGTTGTAGATCGCCTCGCCGGGACGCGACAGCAGTCGCGCCGCCGAGTTCCCGTCGCCCAGGATCATTTGCGAATCGGCCTCGCTTGTTTGCAGGGCGATGCGCACGCCGATCTGGCCGATCGTGCTTCGCGACAGGCCCGACGACCCGCCGATGGTCTGCGACCCCAGCAGCAGATGCACGCCGAACGCACGGCCCTGCCGCACGATGCGATCCAGCAGCAACCCCGCATCCTGCGCCAACTTGTCGTCTTCCGTGAAAAATTCCTGGAATTCGTCGATGATCAGCAGCGTCCGCGGCATCTTCTTGCCCGAAGCTTCCCGATACATCTGAAGGTTCTGCGACTTGAACGGCCGGAACAACTCCGCGCGGCGGGTCATCTCCTGGTCGATCCGATGCAACACGCTCAGCCCGAATTCGCGGTCGCTTTCCACCGCGATCGCCCGCGCGTGCGGCAAATGGTGCATCGCGTACGTCTTGAATTCCACGCCCTTCTTGAAGTCGATCAGGTAAAGCTCCACCTCCTCCGGCGAGTACCACATCGCCAGGTTGCTGATCAGCGCGTGCAGCAGGGTCGATTTACCCGAGCCGGTTTTTCCGGCAATCAGCGCATGCTGCGCCACTCCCCTTCCCAGCCGGAACGTCTGCAACCGCGTCGCCCCGGATCGCCCGACCGCCACCGCGACGTCCTCGTCGCTCTTGAGCGTCCAGAACATCGGCAGCTTGGGCGCGATCACGTCGAACGCCACCTCCACGCGCTTCGCCTCCCGCGCGCCTTTGCCGACGATATGGAGAATCTTGCTCAACTCCTCGTCCGTCGGCGCCTCGTCCAGCGAAAGCGGAAACCGGTTGAACACCGGATCGCGCCACACAAACCGATCCCCCTCCCGCACCAGGTTCACGCTGTGCGCTTCCAGGTCGTCGACGTGCATCGTGCCCCCGGCCGTGCTGACCCGCGTGTCCCGCATCACCAGCGTGTACACGCCGCAGCGAGCTCCGGTGCTGGCGATGCTGCTTAGCCGCCGCATCGCCTCATCGCTAAAGTTCACCGGAAAATCCGAAATGACCAGATACCGGTACGGCTCCGCCAGCTCACCCGCCTGCGCGTTGTAATCGTCGATCGTCGCGAACTCGTTCCGCAGATATTTCTGAATGACCGTCTCCATGTGCTCGGTCAGATTCGCCAGCCGCTGGTCGATCTGCTCGCCGTCGGTCCAGATGCGTCCCCCCACCAGGGCGTCGTCATAATCCGCCAGGTGCATGAACCCGGCGAAGTTTTGCCCCAGCCCCACCGGATCGATCATCGTGAACCGCACCCGACCCGGCGGAATCGTCGTCAGAAGCCGCGTCATGATCGTCTGCATCGCCCGGATCGAATCCATCCGACCCGGCCGATCCGTGTGAATCATGATCGATGCCTGCTTCGGATACGCCATCAGCGCCGGCACGCTGAATGTCTCCGGCAATGGCAACGTGAACGGCGCCTCCTTGGCCACGTCCGCAACCATCGACTTCAAATCCACCTGAAGCTGACCGAACCGAATCGTCGCCGGAAACTTCTTCGGGCCCTTCCAGTCGTCCCAGATCGAATCGCCCCACGCCGGATATGCGTTGCCCTCTTCGCGGATCGGCTCCTGAATGTTCTTTAGCCCCTCGGCCCATCTCTTTTCCAAAACCGCGCGTTCGGCGGCGTGCTTTTGCCGCAGTTCGGCCGACAGTGCCGTCGCTCGGTCTCCCACCTTCACCGTTTCCGCGTCAAACAGCTTCTTGATCTCCTCCAATTTGCGGACGCGCCATTGCTCCAACTCCGCCAGAGTGCTCTTCCGCAACGCTTCGTTTTGCGCAATCTTCGCCTGCATTTCCGCCTGTGCGGCCTGCAGCGTCGCGTCCCGCCTTTTCGTCGCCTTGTCCAGAATCGGCGCCGACCGGTCCCGCGCCACCTGCAGCTCGCCCTTATTTTGCCGCTTCGCCTTCGCCAGATTCATGTCGTGCTCGACCGTTGCCTGGCTCAAAAGGTTGTCGTTGGCGATCCGGCCCGCATCCATCGCCCGGCGCAACGGTACGTAAACCGCGGCAATCTGCTTCTTCGCCAGCGAATTCATAAAAATAAAAAATGCGATCAGCCCCACCACGCCCGTCCCGACCCAAATCGCCAACCCCTGCCATTGCGGCTCCAACGTCCCCTTGATCGCCTGCGGAATCGCCGCCGCGATCATCAACGTCAGCGCCCCGATTAAATACGGCGTGGCGCCCACGAAAAGTCTCGGCACCGATAGCGCCGCCAGCGCCCCCATCTGCCTCTCCATCACCTCTTTATGCTGATTGAACGAAGTCGCCGGATCGACCGACCCCTCCGCCTCCTTGATGGACGCCAGGGCCTCGCCCGGCGGCGGCTTCTGGCCGAAACGTTCCATCAACGCCGCCGCCTGCCCCTCTTTCTCATTCAGATATTCCGTCTGCGCCGCGCTCAGTTCCGTCGCCTTCTTCAACTCCTCCGCAGCCTTGCCCTCTTCAGCCTCCAAAACGCTCTCGGCAATCCAGACCGCCTGATCGTAGTCCTTCTTGATCTGCTGCTGCGCCGTCTCGTGTTCCACGCGAACGCGATTCCGCAGATTCTGATCGTTCGACTTCAGCGTCGCGACGGCCTGCTCGTAACGCCCCTCGATTTGCGACTGTTTTTCGTGGACCTTATTCGCGACCTGCTCCTGGAGGTTCTTGTATTTCCGTTCCGCGTCCGTCAGTTTCTTTTGCCCGCTGCCCTGCGCCTCCGACAGCGAGGATTGCAATTGCTTCTCAACCTCCGCCTCGTGCGCGGCACACTCCGTCACCAACTCCACCAACTCCTGCAACGCCCCACGCTGAAGGTCGCGATGGGTCTTCGGCTCGTTGGAAGGCTCTTCCTCTTCTCCCTCTCCGTCGCCGGCCGGTGGTTCCGGTGGCTTTTCCGGCGGTTCTGAATGGTCGTCTCCACCAAGGAAACTCAGCGGATCGCCTTGATCGAAAATCGAGTCCATCAACCAACGCCTTTCTATTCCGGTTCACATTCCTGCGTGATCTTCGACAGAATCGTGGCCATTGTATCCATGGCGCTTATCGCCCTCTTCGCATCCGCTTCCCATGCAGCCAGAAATCTGCTCTCAAAGCTGCTGGCATTGCCGTCGTTCCATTGCGACTTCGTCTCGCTCCAATGCATCTGCATTTCCTTCATCGCCTTCCGCAAGGCTCCGCGGCCCTCTTGCATTCCCATGACTTACTCCTCGCTTTAGCCGGCCTGAAACACGCTTTCGTTCTGTCCGTTGTAAATGGCTTCCACGCCGCCGGGACCGATGACCGCAATATACCCCACCGGCAACCTCAGCAAATCGGCCACGTCGGGCCTTCCACCACGCAAATCGCCCACGCTCACCGTATTGTACACCCCGGTATCCGCCTCATCGACCGAGCCCAGATACCACGCCAACCCAGCCGTATCCAGCCGAACCAGATAAACCCGCGACGATCCCGCAATCGCCGCCGAATTGACGATCCGCTCGCCGTCGGTCGGGACCGCCGCGCCGGCGAATTTCGCCGCTTCGCTCTGCTGAGCGGCCGTCACCGGCCCGCACGCCAACTGCACCGGCCCCTTCTCCGCCGGATGCGCCCCGAAAAGCGCCTGCGATGACGGCACTCCCGCACGCAACGCCGCCGGATCGACCCCCTCCTTCGGTTTGACCGCCTCTTCCGCCGCCCGTGCCATCGAAGCGCCGGTCTCTTCCCGTCCAACCCCGCCGGCGCCGGCGCCCGCCAACGCACCCTCCTCCTCCCTCGCCGCCGTCACTTCCAGGTACTTGTCTAATTCATCCAGCAACGCGCCGAGGTACGCCACCGCCTGCGGAACTCCCCCCGAAACCGCGTTGGAAAACGCCCCCACTCCCCCGCGGTAATCTGAGATCGCTTTCTGCAACTGCCGCGTCCACTTCTTCACGTTCGCCAGCTTGGTCTGCGCCTCTTCCAATCTTTTCTTCGCCAACTGCACCGCCTTTTGCTCCTCCACCGCCGAGGGAGTCGCGCCGCTGGAATCCTTGTACAAACGCTTGAACCGAAAGGCCTCCTCCGCCTTGGCCAACTGCTCCTGCCGCTTGCGGATCGCCGATGTCCAGAAATTCAACCCCTCCCCTTCCAGCCAGCGGACCGTCCTGTGAACATCGGAATCCGCATCCCCCAGCGCCCGGCCCGCCATCTCCTGGAATTTCGTCAGATGGACTCGGAAGTCCTTGATCGCGTCGATCGATTCAACCCGTGCCGTAGTGGACATGGAACGCTCCCATCACAACCCGCCTGGGCTTTAGCGCTGCTTGAGATAATCCTCAATGGCCGTCGCCTTCTTGGCTAGAAACTTCACGTGCTCCTGCGAATTCTCCAGGAACGTGCCGATCGCCTTGACCGTCTGGTCGAACGCCTCCGTGAATTTCCGCTGTTCCTGGTCGCGCCACGTGGCTTCCAACCCATGCAGTTTTGCGTGCACCCCTCCCACCAACCCACGCAACTCTTCGTTAAATCGCTTCAGGTCCTGCGCGAATCGCCGCAATTCCGCCGGATCTACATTAGCCTTGGCCATATCTCAGATCTCCTTGAACTTGGACCATCCAATCATATCCGCCGGACCCCGGTTATGTCACCCAATTCCCCGCCGTTGCCGGCTCGCCTCGGCCAGCACAATCGCCGCCGCATGCGACAGCGGCAGCGACGCCGCCCCCTGGCGCGTCGGAATCGTCACCAGCCCATCGCACATTCCCCGCACCGTGCCGGATAGCCCCCGCTTTTCCCCGCCGATCGCCAGGATGATCCCATCCGTCAAATCCGCCTCATAAATGCTCCGCTTGGCCCCGGCGATGCAGCCCAACAGCCGCATTCCGCGCTGGCGCAGCTTCTCAATCAACCCCGTATCGTCAAACCGCACCAGCGGCAACCGCTCGAACGCTCCCGACGCCGGGCGAGCCACTTCGATTGGATCGAAATCCCACACGTGCTTTTTGATCAGCACCGCCGATGCGCCCAGAGCTTCGGCGCTCCTCAGCGTAAACCCAAGGTTCCGCGCATCCTCCACCCCTTCGATGAGCAGCAACATTGCCGGCCGCGAAAGCCCCTCCAATATCTCCAACAATTCCGCCTCCGTCGTCCGCGGCTTGGCCGAACAGACGGCCATCACCCCGCCATGCGTTGCCCCATGGGCCATCGCATCCAGTTCCCGCCCCGCCACCCGCTTCACCGGAATGCCCGCCGCGCCGGCCGCATCCAGCACGTCGCGAATCTTCTCATCGTGCGCGCTTTGACTCACGAGGATGACCTGAAACTTCCTCTGCCGCGCCGCCAGCGCCGCCAATACCGATTGTCGCCCTTCCAGATGCTCCATGGTGATTGTTTAAGTATAATCGCCCCGTGCCTCGAAACCCCATCCATCAATTATCCCCGGCGTTGGTCAACCGCATCGCCGCCGGCGAAGTCATCGAACGCCCCGCTTCCGTCGTCAAGGAGATCGTCGAAAATTCCATCGACGCCGGGGCGACTCATATCACCGTCGAAGTCGAGGACGGCGGCCGGGCGCTCATCCGCGTCATCGACGACGGCTGTGGAATCCCCGCCAATGAGCTTCGCCTCGCCTTCGCGGAGCACGCCACCAACAAGCTGCAAACGGATGACGACCTTTTCCACATCGCAACCATGGGCTTTCGCGGCGAGGCGCTGGCCAGCATTGGCGCGGTTTCACAAGCCCGCCTGCTCAGCCGAACCTCCGATCAGCCAGTCGCCTACGAAATTTTCGACCGCGGCGGTCTGATCGACCAGCCCCAGGCCGCAGCCGGCAACGTCGGAACCGTCGTCGAGGTGCGAAATCTATTCTTCAATACCCCCGCCCGCCGAAAGTTCCTCAAGGGTTCCGCCACCGAATTCGGCCACATCAGCGAAGCCCTCCTTCGCCTGGCCGTCCCCCATCCCGAAATTTCGTTCCAACTTTCGCACAATGGCCGCACCGCCCTGGAGCTTCCTGTCGACACCGCCCGCCGCCGCTGGCTTTCCGCCTGGCCCGAGGATTTTGCCGAATTGGGACTCCCCATCGAAGTTCGCGACGCCGAGATCGCACTGGTCGGACTCATCGGACTCCCCGAACTGGCCCGCCCCGTCGCCAAGCACCAGTTCTTTTTCCTCAACGGCCGCCCCATCCGCGACCGATTCATCCAGCACGCCCTGCGCGAGGCCTATCGCGGCCTGACCGAGCCCGGCCGCCATCCCGCCGCCATCCTTCTCATCTCCATCCCGCCCCAGGATGTCGACGTAAATGTACATCCCACCAAGAGCGAAGTCCGCTTCCGCGACAGCTCGCGCATTCACGGCCTGATCCTCTCCAGCGTCCGCGAAAAATTGCTGGGAAGCGATCTCGCCCCTTCAGCCATCGCAACGCCCTCGCTGACTCCAACACCCGCCAATTCCGAGCACGTCGAACTGCGCCAGCGCCTAGCCGAATTCTTCAAATCCGCACTCCCCGATTCTTCTCCGCCACCAGAATCTGCCCCCTCTTCTCCCTCACCTGTTCACCTGTCACCTGTTCACCTGTCTAATACCGCCATTCAGCTTCACAACAGCTATCTCGTCGCCGAGAGCGAGGACGGCCTGATCATCATCGACCAGCACGCGCTGCACGAACGCATCATGTACGAAGACCTGCTCGCGCGTTTATCCCGCGGCCCCCTCGAGAGCCAACGCCTTCTCATCCCCCTGCCCATCCCCGCCAACGATCGGCAACAGGAACTGCTCGAACAGATTCAACCCCTGCTGGCGCGTCTCGGCATCGAAGCCTCTTCCATCGGTCCCGACGCCATCGCCGTTCACGCATTTCCCAGCTTTCTGGAACGCCTCGACCCCGCCGATTTCCTCGGCGAGCTTCTCGAGCGCGGCGAACAGGAGGCCCTCGATCTCAACCACGAAGAACTTCTCCACGAAGTCCTGGACATGATGGCCTGCAAAGCCGCCGTCAAAGCCGGCGACCCCCTCTCCCCCGCCGAGATCGAAGCCCTTCTGGCCCGCCGCAATCTCATCGACCGCAGCAGCAATTGCCCCCATGGCCGCCCCACCACCCTCCGCCTGACGCTTCACGACTTGGAAAAGCAATTCAAGCGGACGGGGTTCTAAGGGCATTCAACGAAAGCACCGCCAACAGCACAGTTGGTAGGTCAAACTCGAAACTCGAAACTCGAATGACGAATCAAATTCGAATGACCGAAATTCAAAACAATGCCGTTTCGTCATTCGAGTTTCGAGTTTGATTCGTCATTCGAATTTCGAGTTTCGAATTTGCCTGTTCGCCTCGCGCCAGTCTTTTCATTGGGCTTCCAAGTGGAATAATTCCCCGTCTGCCAGTACCTTTGGCATACATGGAATCCGCCAGCGACGATGCCAACAAAGATGCCGACAAAAAACCCGACCCGCCGATCAGCGACCTGGGCACGTTCGCCCAGCAGTTTCAGCACCAGCCCGTGGCCGCCCGCGTACCCGAAAAATTGGGCCGCGGCGCATTCACCACCGGCGTGCTCGTCCTGGACAGCCCCAACGAATTCGTCCTCGATTTCCTTCAGGGCCTCACGCGCCCGCATCAGATCGTCGCCCGCATCGTCGTCGTCCCGGCCGTGATGGAACAAATCGTCACCGCCTCCGCCGACAACCTCGACAAATACGTCCAATCCTTCGGATCGCCGCCGGCATTGCCCAAGCCGCCGACGAAACGTCCGACCATCGCGGAGATTTATGAAAACTTCAAACTGCCCGATGATCTTCTCAGCGGCGCGTACGCCAACAGCGTCATGGTCGGCCACTCACCGGCCGAATTCTTCTTCGATTTCATCACCGGCTTCTACCCCACCGCCGCCGTGTCCGCCCGCGTGATGACCGCCGCCCACCACATGCCACGCATCGTCGATACGCTCAAAATGGCGCTGCAACAATACCGCAGCCGTCATTCGCCCCCTTCACCGTAAACGGGGAGGAGTCTCATGCGGTATTTGATCGGAATACTTGTAATCGTGTCGGCTTGCACGCCCGCTGCCGTTCGGCAGCAGGCGCAACCCACCACGGGCGTCGATCTTAACACAGGCGCTTCTTATCCCGTTCAGCCCAGCGTACAGCCGCCGCCCAGGGAATGGATTGATAAAGACACCGGCCATCGCGTCGTTCGCCTCACGGATGAGCCGAACAGCCAGAGTCTTTATTTCCATCAGAACGCCTTTTCTCCGGATGGGAACAAGATGGCGTTCACATCGCCGACCGGCATTTACCAGGTCGATCTGAACACCCGCAAGATCGAGTTGATCCTTGGCGGCGACACGGCACAGTCCACGCAGGGCAGCAGGGGCGCGCATATCAGCATGATTGTCGCCGGCCGCAAGACCGGGCGAATCTTCTTCACCAAATCAGTTTTCCGCGACCCCAGCGACCCGACCTCGGCCTCGCGCTCTGTCTGGTGCATCGATCCGGTAACCAAAACGCAGCGCGAGATCGGCCTTTTGCCGCGGGGCGTCAATATTGGAACGGTCAATTGCGACGAAACGCTGCTGGCCGGGGCGATTTCGTACCTGGACGGCCGTGGCGGAGCGGCCACTCGGCCGGTGAGGCCTCCCCAAGGACAACGGATCAATCTTTACACGAGGTGGGCGCAGCATCTGCCCATGGCCCTGGTCACCATGAACGTCCAGACCGGCCAGATCAAAACGTTCAATCCCAGCAATGACTGGGACAATCATTTCCAGTTTTCGCCCACCGATCCGAACCTGCTGATGTATTGCCATGAAGGCCCCTGGCACCTCAACGACCGCATCTGGATCATACGGACGGATGGGACCGGGCTGCTGAAAGTGCACCAGCGCACCATGATCAACGAAATCTGGGGCCATGAATTTTGGTCCGCCGACGGGCGAACCATCTGGTACCAACTTCAAACGCCCCGCGGCTATGGCGGAGTGGGATGGATTGCCGGGTACAACCTCGATACGGGGCGGCGGACCTGGTATCACGACGCCCCCGATACCGAGTCCATTCACGTTAACGTCTCACGCGATGGCTCCCTCTTCGCCGGCGATGGGATCAGCGGCTCGCCGTGGATTTTTCTCTTCCGGCCGATTCTCGACCAAAATCTCGCCCCGCACGTCTACGATTCCTCTCACCTGATCCAGCCCGGCTATCTCTTGTCCGAGCGGCTTGTAAACATGTCCAATCACCACTACGCCCTCGAGCCGAACCCCATTTTCACGCCGGACATGAAATGGATCATCTTCCGCTCGAATATGTTCGGCCCGTCCTACGCGTTCGCGGTGGAAGTTGCCAAGGCCAGGTGACGCGGGCCCTCTTAGCCGGCATTATTCACCGCGAAGCGCGCAAAGAGCGCGAAGAATCAGCGCCGACGGGAAGCTATTTTATGTTTCAATGGTTCGCGTTTGCGCACGGCGCAGTAACCGGTTCAACTGATTGTCCTTCTTACTTCGCGCTCTTCGCGACCTTCGCGGTGAATAATCCGAATTAGCTGACCAGGGTCGCCAAACGATCCGGCGCCAGCCCGCCGTGCTGCGGCATTCGAGAATCGAGACCTTTGAATAACCTCCCAGTCACGCCGATCGACCCTCGATTCTTGCGCGGCCTGCCCACTTCTGTGGGCAGGTGTAGTGGTTATTCAAAAGTCTCCATTCTCAATTGGCGACAGTCATGTCTCACAATGCGAACGCCCCTGCGCCAATAAATTGCACCATAACTTGCATTTATGAGCACAATTACATTGCCTTTTCGTTGAGACTTCATATCTTTGAACCGGCAGTTTTCCATATCATTTTGATCGTCACCGGGCCGCGAAGTGTTTCGGGCACGAAAGGATGGGAGAACCATGAATCGCAAAACTTTGTGTGTAGCTTTGGCGCTGGCATTGAGTGTACCGCTGGTCGGGGCAGGCATCGCGTCGGCGGCCGTTACCATTGCGACGGTGCCGGTGGGCAACCCCGGCAATGCGGCAGACCCAAGCACCGGCGTTGGGTCGGTAGCTTATAGCTACAACATCGGCGAATACGATGTGACCGCGGGGCAATACACCGCGTTTTTGAACGCCGTGGCCAGCAGCGACCCCTATGGCTTGTACAACGGGTATATGTCCACGCATTTGGAAGGGAATGAAGCCTGCGGTATCACGCAGTCAGGCGGCCCCGGAAGTTACACGTACAGCACGACCCGAAATCCCAATTATCCAGTGAACGCTGTCACATGGGGCGATGCGGCGCGTTTCTGCAATTGGCTGACCAACAACCAGCCGAGCGGTGCCGAGGCCGACGGTACCACTGAAACCGGCTCCTAACACGCTCAACGGGGCGATTAGCGACGCCGCGTTGATGGCGATCACGCGGAACGCGAATGCGGATTACGTGATCCCGACGGAAAATGAATGGTACAAGGCCGCGTATTACAACCCCTCCAGCAGCAGCTATTATCTTTACCCTACGCAAAGCAATAGCGTGCCGAGCAATGTGCTGTCGGCCACCGGCACCAACAACGCTAATTACTACAGCGGCAGTTACACCGACCCAACGAATTACCTGACACCGGTTGGAGCATTCGCATCCTCACCCAGCGCCTATGGTACCTACGACCAGGGCGGGGACGTGTTTCAGTGGAACGAATCGATAATTGGCAGTGACAGTGCTCGTGAGATGCGGGGCGGGTCGGCCGGCAGCGACTACGAAGACTTCTTGCAGTCCAGCGACTGGTGGTACGAACCCCCGATGGTCGAGAGCGTCGCCGTCGGGTTTCGAGTCTCCCAGGTTCCTGAGCCAGCCACCGGGTCACTACTGTTGATCGCCAGCGTGGGAATCCTCATGGGTCGACGACGAAAGCAATTGGCGTGACTCCAAGCGGACATAGTCTTTGACAATATGACCGACTTGCAACGACGTTTAGCATTCGTAAAGCGTGCGGGCATATCGGTCACTGAAAGAGGCAACCCGGGCGCTCGTGCCGGCGGTCAAACGTAATTTGGAGCGTTTTACAAGCCATTAACCCCGCCCATATCCCCACATCCCCCCTCCCCGTCAAAAAATTATTTCCAAAAAATCCGCGATTTCCCAAAAAATGCGACCAAAACCTTCACCTGTTGGCCTTAAATATAGAGAGAGGTACTTTTTTCCCAAAGCCCGCCGAGCTTGCTCGGCGGGAAACAGGCGGTGCCGACAAATTGACGGAGCCGGGGAAATTCAACTCATGCCCCCCGTCAACGTCAACAAAACCCCCTGTGGCGCTGTCGAAAACCGGGGTTTCGTAGACGGCGCCCCAAGGCCGATTCTGCAACCGTAGCTTTATGATTACCATTCAAGCAAGAAAATGCAGACTCGCCACGGATTACACGGACTGCCACGGATGGGAAGAAGAAAGTTCATTCCGCTTCTTATCCGCGCCCATCCGCGAAATCCGTGGTTTTAATTCCTCTTCAAACGCCGACAAAACGCCCGACCGATGCTCCTTCAAGTGGGTCCCCCATGTGACAGCGACAAAACCCCGCGCCAAGACATCGAAAACAGGGGTTTTGTCACCACCACCCCAAGGCGAAATCCGCAAGAGTAGTTTTATGATGCTCATTCACCCCCAGAATTCAGACTCACCGCGGATGACTCAGTGCTGCTTCGCCACAACCAAAGCTGAGACAAGAGCGAGGATATTTGCCACAGATGAAAATCAGATGCACACGCATGGATTGAATCAGAAGTGCAAGTTGGGAGTGCAAGTTCTTAACTTGCAACTTGTACCTGCAGCTTGCAACTCGAATTATCCGTGTCCATCGGTCTTCATTTGTGGCGAACACGTATTTCTCCGCGTCCTCGGCGATCTCTAGCGAAGCGGGCGGTAAATAATCCGAGCCGTGAATTCCCCACGCCGACGCTGACACAATCGGACTTGGCGCTATCAAAAACCGCGACTGTGTCACCGCCCCCAAAAACCAGCCAAAAATGCACAAAACCCAATTTATCGCTCAATCCCCTGCCGCTGGCGCGCCATGCGCAGTTCCGCTCTGGCCCTGCCCAAACGCACCGCGTATTGCTGCCGCAGAAGCCGGTTGACATCCGAATTGGTGAATCCAAACCGCTGCGCCGCCCGGGAGAGGATTTTGGCCTCCTGCGGCCGCAGCCGCCCTTCGGCCATCGCCGTCGCCGCCATCGTCGTCAGCCAGACCAGCGCCGTCTCCTTGTCCGGCGGGTCGGGAACTCCCAGCCGGCCCGCCAGCGCCATCTCGATCATCTGATCGAGCCGTATTGGTTCGACGTGGCACTTGGCGGCCAGGGATCGCAGGATCTCCCGTTCGTTCGCGTCCACCGTTCCATCGGCCGCCACCATTTTCACCGTCCAGGCCAGCACGCCCACGCGGGAGATGGTCTTTTGATGCGCAACCGTTCCTTCCGCGGCAGTAGAAATCCCCGCGGTCCATTGCCGGCCCAAGTCGGAGGAAGCCGATGTGATCGTCGCCAGCACCCACCCGCGCGTTCCGTCGTTCAACACAGTTCCGCAGAAGGAACACCCGGGCGACGTATCACTGGTGATCGCCGCGCCGCAATTCGGGCAATGCGCCGACGAAATACTGTAGCCGGGATCGCTGGTGAGTCCCGTCTTTCGCGTCAGGATATATAGGCTGTGGGTTTGGATGCGTTGTCCCGTCTTTTGCGGCGTTTGACCGGCGTGGGCAATCATGCGCTCGCCTTCCCAAGCAATCTCCACAACCGCGGAATCCTGCGCCGCACCGGGCACCACTCCGAGCAAATGTGCCCCGCCCACCGCGCAGTCGCCGAAATAAGCCCGCGATCCATCCGCCTGCGGCGTCAGCCCGCCCGCGTAAGCCGCGCAGAATTCCTCCGTGGCCATCTTCCGCAGCGGATCGATTTTCCCGACCCGATCGGACATCGCCTTGCGCCAGAACGTCACCGATGCGCTGTCCTCGACGTCGGCCCGATTGAACCCCGGATCTTTCTGCTGATAGTCCGCCGTGCCGGGCGCTAGCCCATGACGACCTCGCCGCCATTCGCTTTGCTGGGTGATCTCCGTCAGCACCCAGTCGAATTCGCCGCTGCGAAGAATCGCCTGGCAATTCTGGCACTTGGCCGACTGGTTGATCTGGACCGCCGCCCCGCAGTTGGGACAATTTCCCTCGATCAGCCCCGGCTTGGATGAATCACCCTTGAATCCATGCCGCCGAACCCATGACCAGAATTCCACGAACGGCTCAACCGCGCTCGGACCGGAGATCCGTTGGCCATCGTGCAGTGAAACGCGATAATCCGCCGCCTGTGCTTCGATCCGGACGGTGGCGACGTCGAAGACGTTTCCCTCGTTGAATTCCACGAGCGTCACCGCATCGACCGCGATCTGCTCCATCTGGTCGCGATACCCCAGCATCTTCTGCTCCTCGATCTGCAACGAAAAACGCTCGTAAACACCGTCGGAAACGAACGGCCGGACCGCGCCAAGGTCCTGCCCGCACCACGATTTCTGAATCTTCATGAACGCCAGCCGGACGCGCTGGGCGAAGCGATCCATGCTGAAACCCGGGTCCGCCCGCATCATCGCCGCCGCGGCTTCGCCGACGCGATTGTCATCCGCGGCATCCGCCCCCCGGCGGATGACGCTTCCTTGATAGGCCGCCAAGCCGCCCTGGTGACTTTTGTACAGGACCAAAAGGACCACCCCGGTGACCGGAAGGCCAACGTAAGGATATTCAATGCAGAATCTGATCCAGAAATATATTAGCCAGCCAATCCCGCCCCCGCCCCCTCCGCCACCGCCATCCCCGCCGCCTCCGCCGCCAAAACCCTCACCACCGCCGGCGCGCCCGAGCACGACGGATGCTCCACCCAGGCACGCCAGGCCAATGGCAAGCGGCATCGCCGCGGCCCACCAGGGCCGCCTCGCGATGGCGCGAAACCTTCGTTTGTCTTTGCCCTTTCCCACGCGATTATTCCACCTATGTCGCCCGTTTTTTCAATTCGCGCAGCAGATCAAACGCCTGGATAGGCGAAAGTTCCTCCAGCTTCGTTGCCGCCAGCGTCCGGGCGATTTCCTTCGCCGGATCGACGAACAATTCCATCTGATCCTGATCCTGCGTTCTGCGGCCCTTGAAGACCTTCGCCGTTCCAACGTGCTGCACCGCCAACTCCGAAAGCAATTGCCTCGCCCGCTCCAACACCTCCGGCGGAACCCCGGCCAGCCGGGCAACGTGAATCCCGTAGCTCCGATCCGTTCCACCCTCGACGATTCGGTGCAGGAAGACTACTTGGTCTTCCCATTCGCGCACCGCCACGTTCAGATTTCGCACGCCCTTGAATCGCTCGGCCAAATCCGTCAGCTCGTGGTAATGCGTCGCAAACAGCGTCCGGCTCTTCACCTCAAGGGCGATATGCTCGGCAATCGCCCACGCCAGGCTGAGTCCGTCCAGCGTGCTGGTTCCCCGCCCGATCTCATCCAGAATCACCAGGCTGCGATCGGTCGCATTGTTCAAAATATTGGCCGTCTCGGTCATCTCCACCATGAACGTCGATTGCCCGCTGTGGATTTCGTCGCTGGCGCCGATGCGGGCAAACAGCCGGTCCACCAGCCCCATCCTGACGCTTTTTGCCGGCACGAAACTGCCGATCTGCGCCATGAGTGCGATCAGCGCCACTTGCCGGACGTAGGTTGATTTCCCCGCCATGTTCGGCCCGGTGATCAGCGCCAGCGTGTCGTCCGCGCCGAACCGCACGTCGTTGGCGACGAATTCACTTCCCAATTGCTGTTCGAGCACGGGATGCCGGCCATCGACGATCTCCAGCGTCCGGTCCTCAACAAATTCCGGCCGGCAATATCGCCGCTCCCGAGCCAGTCCCGCCAATGACGCCAGCACGTCCACCCGCGCCACGCCCTGCGCCAATTCACCGAACGTCTCGACGTGATTCAGCAATTCCAGCCGCACCCGCTCGAAGAGCTGCTGTTCGAGCGCGATTGCCCGATCCTGGGCGCCCAGCGCCTCGGTCTCGAAAGTTTTGAGTTCCTCGGTGACGTATCGCTCGGCATTTTTGATCGTCTGCTTTCGCGACCAGGCCGCGGGAACCTTCGCCCGGTGCGCATCCGTCACTTCGATGTAGTATCCGAAGACCTTGTTATAGCCGACCTTCACGGAGGCGATCCCCGATTCGGCGGCGAGGCTGCCCTGATACTCGGCCAGCCAGGCGTGGCTGCTCTGCCCGATCTGCCGCAGCCGGTCCAGTTCGGCGTCAAAACCCGCTTCGATGACGCCGCCCTCACGCAAATGCGGCGCCGGATCCGGCTTGATCGCGCCGGCAAGAAATTGGGCGCGCTCGGCGCAGAACGATCTCAATTCCACCAGTTCCGGCGCGACGTCCTTGGCCGCGGGCAGTTCGCTGAGCCGATCAAGCAGACCCGGCATCGAACCCAGGCACCGGGACAGCGCCGCCAAATCCCGCGGGCTGGCGCGGCCCAGCGACACCCGCGCGATGATCCGCTCGATGTCACACACCTCGTCGAGCATTTCGACGATCTTCGACAGCACCGCCGGCGAGTCGAGCATCGCCGCGATGGCCGACTGCCGGGCCTCGATGTGCTCCCGCTCCGCCAGCGGCGTCCGCAACCATTGCCGCAGCAGCCTGGCTCCCATCGCGGTGCCCGTGCGGTCGATCGCGCCGAGCAGCGATCCCTCGGTGCCGCCGCTTCGCACCGTCCGCTCGATTTCCAGGCTCCGCCAACTCGCCGGGTCCACCGCCAGGTGGTTCTCAACCAAGTGACGGTGCGGCGGCCGCACGTGCGCCAGCGCCGTCTTCTGCGTCTCGTGCAGATATGACAACATCGCCGCGGCAGCGAAAACGCCGGGATCGTCATCGGCAAACCCCAGCCCCGCGGTCGTCGCGATCTTCCACTGCAATGCAAGCTGCTCTTTGGCATGATGCGGCGAGAACTGCCAGCCCGGCCGCGCGGTGATCGCGATCGACCCGATGCTTTCAACCTGCTTCGCGAATTCGTGCGGCTGTCCGGACGGCAACTCCGGCACCAGCACTTCCGCCGGATGCAGGCGGGCGATCTCATCCCGCACCTGCCCCTCGCTCCCGCTCATCGCCACGCACGCGCCCGTGGAAAGCTCCACCCACGCCAACCCCGCCCGATATCCATCCGCCCGGGTGATCCCAAACGCCACCGCCGCCAGATAGTTGTCCGATCTTCCATCCAGCAGCGGATCATCCGTCAAAGTCCCCGGCGTCATCAGCCGAACCACTTCCCGACGAATCAACCCCTTGGCCAGCGCGGGGTCTTCCGCCTGTTCGCAGATCGCCACCTTGTGCCCCGCCGCGATCATCTTGCGGAGATACCCATCCACCGCATGAAACGGCACCCCCGCCATGGGAATCGCATCCTCCGCCCCCAGCCCGCCCCTGCTTCGGCTGGTCAGCGCCACCCCCAGCACCTTCGCCGCCAGCTTCGCGTCCTCCCAGAACATCTCATAAAAATCCCCCATCCTGAAAAACAGGACATAGCCCGGATACTGATTCTTGAACTGCTGATACTGCCGCATCGCCGGCGACAACGTGCGGAAGGCTTCGCCTCCGCTGCCAGCGCCCGGCGCTTGCGTCGCCTTATCCGAACCGGCCGCCGAATCTTTGGTCGTGGATTCCTGCATATCTCTCGCGCTTTAGCCAAGGTATGACCCGAACCATCCGCTTGCAAGTTGCAGCTTAGCCGTCGGAGTCCATGTTCTGTGGTTAGGCGGGATTTGACACATTTTACACTTTTCAAAATTAACTTAGCGTTCGCTAGTTTACGAAACAGCCGTAAGTCCTTCTTGCTGAACATGGTTATCGCATTCCGCTTTCCCAACCGATTTGGAACGGCGAAAAAAGTGTCAAATTTTTAGAAATGTTGCGTTTGACGAGGAGTTGTCGCGGTCAAGGATGGGATAGGCCGCTCCCCCCAGTGCGATATGAACCATGCGTGGCATCACGGCGCTTTAGGCGCGAAAATGGGCCGTTGCGACGGAAATCTCGAATGGCCTACCTCATTGCCTGGAAACATCCCAACGGTCCGGCATACGTTCGCATCAGGGGTTGGGAAATGCCGAGTCAATTGCCGACTCAAAGTCTGCCTTTGCCTTTTGAAGGGTCGGGTCGGCTCTCATTGCGGCATCAGTCATCTGCTTTACTTGGTTCAATTCCGTCCCGAGCTTATCGCGCAAATCCTTCATTTGTTGGATTTCTTTGTGAAGTCGTAATGCGCATTGCCGTGCATCGTCGGTATCTGGATTGTTCGCCATTTCATCTGCGGCAGCCATGTCCTTCGTCGATTGCGCCGACACTTTTTCAGTGGCAGTCCCATCTTGATCCAGTTGCGCGCGAAGAGTTTTGTATTCGGTGCTGGACATCAATTTGCCGGCACAGCTTTCTCGGGCGCGAAAATAACGGTCACGCGCTTTGACGATTTTGGAGAGAGTTTCAGAGATATTCCCAAAAGTAGTGGATGGCCGCGACAGTTTAAGCGGCGAGCTTCGTTCCATCTTTGAAGACCACTCCTGCGATCACCTCCGGCAGCAACGTGCTGCCGTTGAGTTTTCGCCAA
>Ga0181538_10000230_pt1 | contig 64962 bp, 52 predicted proteins | sample PEATcosm2014_Bin_40_FD_119773 | JGI IMG/M metagenome (GOLD analysis project Ga0181538, IMG submission 119773) | Peatland microbial communities from MTU Mesocosm Facility, Houghton, MI, USA - PEATcosm2014_Bin23_30_metaG | ecosystem: Environmental > Terrestrial > Soil > Wetlands > Peat | place...
AAGGCCTTTCATATCAAGGACATGAGGAAGGGGGCGCCTACGGACCTTTACGAGGGCCGTGCGCCTGCGTCGGACAATGTCATCGTCGGCAAGGGCGTCATGGACTGGCCTGCGATCATCGCCGAAGGGCGCAAGGACGGCGTCCTTTATTACCTGATTGAGGACGAGACGGCGGACCCGGTTGACAACATCCCGCCCAGCATCTCCTACCTGGAGACTCTCGGCCTCAAGCTCTGACCACGCGTCCCGGGACGCAGGAGGCCGTGCCCCTCGCCGGCAGGGTTTGCACGGCCGCTGCCGGACCGGGCTTTGCGGCCCGGCCCGTGCGGGTTGCCGGACCCCAGGCGCTTTGCGGACCAGCCGCGGCCTAAGCCCCGGGCTGGGACGGCTGCGGGGCCGGCCCCGGCAGCGGAACGACCGGCGACTCGAGCCCGACCTTGGCGCACAGGAAATAGACCGCCGCGCCCACAATGAACGCCAGCACCGGAGCGGCGGGAACGTTCACGCCGAGATTCGGCAGGATGCCGACAACAAAGCCCAGCGCCCAGGAAATCCAACCCGCCGGGTTGAAGCCGGCGCGCGGCCCGGTCCATCTGCCGCCCGACTTCAGGTAGTCGACCATCATCGCGCCGCATATCGGGCCGAAAGAGGCCCCGATGACCACGAAGACCGGGATGACCTTGCCCGCGTAGCCCGTGACCCCGAGGATGATGCTCACGGCCGCGCCGATTCCGACGGAGATGAACGGGTTCACCTTGGGGAGCGTGGTCTTGAAGCTGTTGGCCGCAATGAAGGCGGAGAAGCAGGCCGGGGGAAACGCCGCCACGGCAAGGAGGAACATGACCCACTTGGCGATTCCCGGGCCCAGAACCACCGGGATCAGGTTGAACGAGTCGAGTATGAAGCCCTTCCTCTCCCCGCCCAGGGCCATAGCCTTCGCGCTCATCTCCGGCGATCCATAGACGCCCGCCACGATAAGCATCGAGAGGCCAGCGGTCACAATGATTGCGAGCGCAATGCCGAGGAGGCCGCCCATGCTGACATCCCGCTTGTCACGGCTGTTCAAGCCGAAGTCCGTGCCCGCGGCACCCGCAGTGGCGAAAAAGCCGACCACGTAGGTCAGGACCGCGGCGATCACGCCGGCAATCCCCAGCTGCGCCGGGGCGCCCGGAGCAAGGGCTTGGTGCGCGGCAACGAGTTTTGCCGGATCAAAGCTGCCCACGCTGCCCGCCGTCCTAATGAACAGCCAAACCAGCGCAATGAGAGGGATCAGCGGGATGTACGTGGCCACTTTGGCGACATACTGGATGCCCTTGAGTCCGACGAACGCGGCCAGCAGGCCCCAGATCACCATGATGATCTTCGAATCCACGGGGATCACCGCGGCAAGCGCCATGGACGAGAAGAAGATGTTCACGCCCAGCCAGCCGAATTGCAGGATTCCCATCAGGAAGCCGGGCATCAGGAATCCGCCCTTGGCGCCGAACGTGGACGTGCCGACGATGTAGAGCGGCAGGCCCGTCTTCATGCCGAACATGCCGGGCACCAGATAGAACAGATAGTGGCAAACCAGCGCCGAGATGACGAGGGCGAGGAGCCCGATGCCGATGCCCTGCGCCAAGGTGCCGCCCAAGAAGCCCGCCTGCGTCGTGCTGGCGTCCTGCCAGAACACGAACCACAGGAAGATGCCCGCATAAGTCGGCGCGGTGTTCTTGTACCACGGGGCGCGATTCCCGGTCGGATTGGGCGTCGCGCTCGTGAGGTAGAATGGGAGTTGGCCGGGCGGTTGATTTGTTTGATCACTCATGGGGGTTAGTTATTTGGATCCACTGCCGTCCCGCGGGACTCTGGGGTTTCTGGGCAAAAAAGGTCCCTATGAAACCGAGTAACCTGCCAGAAGCCAGGAGGATGAAGGACAAGACTTCTACAAAGCCGAAACGCCGCCACCATAGGGTGCTCAGGCCGATATGCGAGCCTGATTCGACGCGCCTGGCGTCTCGCCGGGCCCCGCATGCGCGGCGGCAGCCGACCGCCACAGCCGGGACGGATCAGCGCACGGCCATTGCCCTGCCCGCCTGCCACCCGGTCGTCCAGGCGGCCTGGAAGTTGTATCCGCCGGTGATCCCGTCGATGTCCAGCACCTCGCCTGCGAAGTGCAGGCCCGGACAGATCCGGCTCTCCATGGTCGCCATGTCCACCTCGTCCAGGCGCACCCCGCCGCATGTCACGAATTCCTCCTTGTTCATGCTCTTGCCCGTCACCGCGAACTCCGAGGCCGTCACTTGGAGCACGATGGCCCTCAGCGCGTCGTTTGAAACGGCCGCCCAGGTCGCCTCCGGGGCGGTCCCGGCGGCCGCGACAAGGCGCCCCCAGAGGCGCGCCGGCAAGCCGAATGGATTCGAAGTGGACGCCTGCCGCCTCGAATGGGCGGCCCTCTCAGACTCAAGGCGGGACCTTGCCTCCTCCGGGGCTATGCCCCCGGCCCAATTGACCGCGAGCGTGAAACGGTACCCGGCCCCGTGAAGCTCCCGCGCGCCCCAGGCAGAAAGCCGGAGGATGGCCGGCCCGCTCATGCCCCAGTGCGTGACGAGCACCGGCCCGCATTCCCGAAGGCGCATCCCCCGCACGGAGACGGCGGTCGAGGCTGCGGAGACACCCTCGAGGCCCTCAAGGCGGCGGTCGTCGATGCGGAATGTGAACAGCGACGGCACCGGGGGAATGATCGAGTGGCCCAGGCTCGCGGCCATTGAAAGGCCGGCGGATGCCTTGCCGCCCCCCGTGGCGATAAGGACGCGGTCCGCCAGCACCTCCTCGCCGTTTGAAAGGGCCACCGCGAAGCGCCGGCCGGCGTCCCCGGCCCTTCTCGAGACCGCCACGACCCCGTTTCCGGTGATGAGCCGCACGCCGGCCTGCGCCGCCGTCCGCATGAGGCAGTCGACGACCGTGGACGAGTCGTCGGTCACCGGGAACATCCTGCCGTCGCCCTCGGTCTTGAGCTCGACGCCCCGATCCCCGAACCACGCGGCCGTCTCGGCCGGGCCGAACCGGTGAAGGGGGCCTATGAGTTCCCTCGACCCGCGGGGGAAACCCCTCGCGAACTCGCCGGTGTCGGCGCACGCGTGGGTCACGTTGCACCGGCCGCCGCCCGAGATGCGCACCTTCGAGAGCGGGCGGGCGGTGGCCTCGTGCACCGCCACGTCCAAACCGGGATCGGCCTCGGCGCAAGCAATCGCGGCAAAGAAGCCGGCCGCGCCGCCGCCCGCGACCAGGACCCGCCTGCGCTCGGCCTTTGTTGCGCCGGCCATCCCCGATCAGGCCCTCCTCACCGTCACTAGGGTCAGGTCGTCGCGCTGGACCGCCTCGCCCGCAAACCTGCGGACGCTTTCTAGGATCCCGTCGTTGATCTCGCGCGCCGGGCGCGCGCGCAGGGCGCGGACCACGTCCGCAAGGCGCGAGCCCGAGAATTCCTTGTCCTCCTCGTTGGGCGCCTCGGTGACTCCGTCGGTATAGAGGACCAGGGTGTCGCCCGGATTGAACGGCTCCACCCGGTCCTCGATGGCCGAGGCGAAGAGGTCCTCGGGCACCAACCCCAGGGGCATTCCCTCGGAGCGCACGAGCTGGGTGAGGTAGGCCCCGGTCGAGGGATCCGCGCGCGCAAAAAGCGGCAATTCGTGGCCTCCCCGGGCGAATGTCACGCGGTTCGACTCCGTGTCGATCACGGCGTAGAGCATCGTGACATAGAGGTCGCCCTGGATGTCGGCCTCCATGGCGCGGTTGAGCTCGGCGAGCACCTGGGCCGGGGACCCGTGCCTGCCGGCGATCTGCCGGAGGTTAGTCCGGCACACGGCCATGTAGAGCGAGGCGGCGATTCCCTTGCCCGAGACGTCGGCCACCGCCACGCCCAGCCGCGTCGGCGAGAGCACGATGATGTCGAAGAGGTCGCCGCCCACCCTCTGGGCCGGCGAGTAGCGTGCGTCGAGGTCGAGCCCGGGGAACACGGTCGAGTTGGCCGGCAGCAGCATCTGCTGGATCCCGCTCGCGATCGAAAGGTCCAGGTCGAGCTGCTTGCGCTCGATCTGAAGGCTCATGGATTCCGCGTTGTGCAGCGCAAGCGCGGCCTGCTCCGCAAGCGACTGCATGAGCGTGCACTCCGTCTCGGTGAAGGGGCCGTTGTCCTCGGGGTTCACGACGACGAGAACGCCGAAGAACCTCTCGCGGAACTTCATCGGCACCGCGATCACCGATCGAACGGTGAGATTCGGGTCCTCGTGCTTCACTATGCGCGGATCCTGGGTCGCGTCCGTGATGAGCTCGCCGCGGCCGGTCTCGGCGACCCGGCCAACGATCCCCTCCCCGACCGGGAACTCCTCCGACCTGAGCACCTGCTCGATGAACTTGGCCCGGGTGGCCAGCTTGCCCTTCATGTGGTCGGGAAGCGGCCTGTGGGGCGGGAAGAGCCCCTCGACGGCGACGCTGCGCATCATGTTGGCGCGCGTCCGCTCGAAGATGCACGCGCTCAGCGCGCCAGTGCACAGGATCGAAGCGTGCACGATGCGCTGCTGCAGCTCCTGCAGGGACAGGCCCTCGTCCACGGCCTCCGCCATGAGGTGCATGAAGTCGAGCGCCCGCTGGCGGTCGTGGGCGGCCTGCCTGCGCTGCTCCTCCCTGTTGTCCGATTCGCGCCCGACCCTGTACAGGGCGAGGCTCAGCGCCGCCACGGCGAGAAGGAGGCAGGTGATGAAGAAATAGGGCATGCAAGGGCCGGCGGGCGGCCGGAGGCTCTCGGGGCGATTGAGCCGGAACCCCTAGCCCTGCTCAATGCGGTTCTTCATGAAGATGAGGACGTCCTGAAATTTCCCGCGGTTTGCCTCGTCGGCCGAGACGAGGTTCTCGTGAGCCTCAAGCACAAGGCGGGCGTTCTCGATCTCCCCGCGCTTGCCGCTCTCAAGGGGGGTGTCGCACGCGCCATGGTTCCCGCCCGCCCCGGTCGCGTCGACGGTCAGCAGCTTGTGGAGCCCGAGGTTGCGAACGAGTTCAAGGTTACGCTGGCCCATCCGCGTGAGGACGAGGCTGCCCGCCGGGGAGAGCTTGCGCAGCTCGAGCGCTATTCCGGCCAGAACGCCGAGGAACGTGCTGTCCATGCTCGCGCATCCGAGGAAATCGATCACGAAGCGGGCCTTCCCGGACTTCAGCATCTGAAGCATGAAGTCGCGCAGGCTCGCGCTGTTGAGGAAGCTCGCCCTGCCCTCGATGCGGATGATCACCGGGTCCGAGTAGGCATCGACCAGGTAGATCGGCTTGGCCGTTTCTGAAATCACGTCTTTGCGAGGATTTGGCGGAGAACGTACGGAAGGATCCCTCCGTGCTGGTAGTAGTCTATCTCGATGGGGGTGTCTATCCGGCAGCGCACCGGAACGTCCAGGGCCTCGCCGCCCGCCCGCGTGATGTGCAGCATCAGGTCCTGCTGCGGCTTGAGCGAACCCCCCATGCCGAGGACGTCGTAGGTCTCCGAGCCGTCGAGACCGAGCGTCCTGGCCGTGGTGCCTTCCTTGAACTGGAGCGGGAGGACCCCCATCCCCACCAGGTTGCTCCGGTGGATCCGCTCGTAGCTCTGCGCGACGACGGCCCTGACCCCGAGGAGCCTCGTGCCCTTTGCGGCCCAGTCGCGGGACGAGCCGGCCCCGTAATCCTGCCCTGCGAGGACCACGAGGGGGGTCCCGCGCCTGCGGTACTCGACGGCGGCGTCGTGGATCGAGAGCCGGGTGCCCTCAGGCTGGAGGAGCGTGTTGCCGCCCTCCTGGCCCGCAAGCATCAGGTTCTTTATCCTCACATTGGCAAACGTGCCGCGCGTCATCACGCGGTCGTTGCCGCGCCGGGAGCCGTAGCTGTTGAAGTCCTCGAAGGCCACGCCGCTCTCCAGGAGAAACCGGCCCGCTGGGGACGACTTCTTGATGGAGCCCGCCGGCGAGATGTGGTCGGTCGTCACCGAATCGCCAAAGATGCCCAGCGCCCGGGCCCCCCTGAGCTCGGCGATGGGGCCGGGCCTGGTCGCGAAACCCTCGAAGAACGGCGGCTCCTGGATGTACGTGGACGCCGCATCGAACGCGTAGGTGTCGCCCTTCGACGACGGGATTTCGTTCCACTTTGGGTTCTGCGACGCGAAATCCGAATAGAGCTTGCGGAAGATCTCGGGCCTCAGGGCCGCCTGCATCAGGTCCCTGACCTCGCCAAGGGTCGGCCATAGATCGCTGAGGAAGACGTCCCTCCCATTGCTTCCCCGCCCAAGCGCCTCGCGGGTCAGGTCGATGTCCACGCGGCCCGCAAGGGCGAACGCCACTACAAGCGGCGGCGACATGAGGAAGTTCGCCTTTATGCTCTGGTGGATCCTCGCCTCGAAATTGCGGTTCCCCGACAGGACGGAAGCAGCGACCAGGTCGTGCTTCGCGATCGCCTCCTCTATCGGCGCCGCCAGCGGGCCCGAATTCCCGATGCACGTGGTGCAGCCGTAGCCCACGGTCTGGAAGCCGAGCGCGTCGAGGTAGGGCTGGAGCCGCGTGCGCGTGAGGTAGTCCGTCACGACCCGCGAACCCGGAGCGAGCGACGTCTTGACGGCCGGCCCCACCCTGAGGCCGCGCTCGACCGCCTTCTTCGCGAGCAGCCCCGCGGCCAGCATGACCGAGGGATTCGACGTGTTGGTGCAGCTCGTGATCGCTGCGATCACGACGCTGCCGTGGCCGAGCCTTGTCCCTCCCCTGCCGTCAGGCTGAACGTCCGCTGAGGCCGCCTGCAGCTCCTCGGCCTTCTTGCCGAACCCGTTCTCAGCGACGGGCCGCGAGAATGACGCGAGGAACTCCTTCTTGAGATCGGGGAGCTCTATCCGGTCCTGCGGCCGCTTCGGGCCGGCGACGCTCGGCACGACCGAGCCCAGGTCCAGCTCGATTTCCTGCGAATAGTCGATCTCGCCCTTCCGGGGCATCCCCCACAGGCCCTGCGCCTTGTAATAGGCCTCGTATAGGGCGACGTGCTCCGCGCTGCGGCCCGTCGCCAGCAGGTAGCCCGAGCACTCCGAGTCGATAGGGAAGAACCCCATCGTGGCGCCGTATTCCGGGGCCATGTTTGCGATCGTCGCGCGGTCCACGACCGGCAGGGCGGCGGCGCCGGGTCCGTAGAACTCGACGAACTTGCCCACGACCTTCGCCCTCCTGAGCAGCTGGGTGACCGTGAGCGCGAGGTCGGTCGCCGTCACCCCCTCGCGGAGCGAGCCCGTCACGTGGACGCCCACGACGTCGGGGGTCAGGAAATAGACTGGCTGGCCCAGCATCCCCGCCTCGGCCTCGATGCCGCCGACGCCCCATCCGACGATGCCCAGGCCGTTGATCATCGTCGTGTGCGAATCGGTGCCCACCAGCGTGTCGGGATACCAGATCCCGTCCGGGCTGCGCAGCACGCCCTTCGCCAGGTACTCGAGGTTCACCTGGTGGACGATTCCGATCCCCGGCGGAACGACCTTGAAGGTCTCGAAGGCCTGCATGCCCCATTTCAGGAACTCGTAGCGCTCGCGGTTGCGCACGAACTCCATCTCAAGGTTCTTCGCCAGGGCCTCCGCGCTTCCGGCGAAGTCCACTTGCACGGAATGGTCGACGACCAGGTCGACCGGGACGAGGGGCTCGATCACCTTCGGGCTCCTGCCCATCCTGGCGACCGCGGAGCGCATCGCCGCGAGGTCGACCAGAAGCGGAACGCCCGTGAAGTCCTGGAGCACGATCCGGGCGACGACGAATGGGATCTCCTCGGTGCGGGGCGCCTTCGCCTGCCAGGACGCGAGGGCGCGCACTGCGTGCTCGGTCACCCGCCTGCCGTCGCAGTTCCTGAGGAGCGATTCCAGGACGATCCGGATCGACACCGGCAGCCTGGAGACGTCGAAACCGGCCTTCGCAAGCGCGGGAAGCGAGTGGAGCCTGTGCCCCGCCCCGCCTGCGCCAAAGTCCCGCAGCGTCGAGAGCGGATCCGGTGCCTGGCTCATCGGACGGTTCGCCGGGTCACTTCGCAAGGGCGGCCTTGACCGCCGCGAAGTTGGGAAGGTCCTTGGGAGTCGGCGTCTGCTCGGCGTACTTCACGACCCCGTCGGTCCCGATGACGAAGGCCGCCCGGGCGGCGGTGTCCCCGATCCCGGCAAGGCCGTGGAAGACGACCCCGTAGGCGGCGGCCACCTGCTTGTTGAGGTCGCTCAGGAGCGTGACGGAGATCTTGTTCTGCTTCGCCCACGCTGCCTGGGCGAACGGGCTGTCGACGCTGATTCCGTAGACCTGGGCGTTGAGCCCCGAGTAGTCGCCCAGGCCGGCCGTCACGTCGCACATTTCCTGGGTGCAGACCCCGGTGAACGCCAGGGGGAAGAAAAAGAGCACCGTCTTGCTCTTGCCGAAGTTGTCGCTCAGCTTCACGTCCTTGAGGCCGTCCGCGGCGGAGGTCTTGAGCGTGAAGTCCGGGGCCTTGGTTCCGATAGCTATTGGCATGGTGGGTGATGGGTTTGCGTTTGAACTGTGTCTCCTTCGCCGCCCCGACGGGGCGACTTTTGGAAGGGGTGCAGCGTGTGCAAGGGTCACCTTGTTCGCAAATCGTTTTTTGCGCAGCGCCCCCGGCCGTCTCCAGAATCCCTTGCCGCGGGGGCCCCGGGGGCTTTTTTTGGGGGATCCCATGACGATCATCGAAGAGCTGAACTGGCGCGGCCTCGTGGCCGACTGCACCGACCTTGACGGGCTGAACAAGCGCTCAGCGTCGGGCCCGCTCACGCTGTACCAAGGATTCGACCCGACGGGTGACTCGCTTCACGTGGGCAGCCTTGTGGGCCAGCTGGCGCTTCGCCGCTTCCAGCTGCACGGCCACCACCCCATCGCGCTCGCCGGCGGGGCCACCGGCATGATCGGCGATCCGTCGGGCAAGTCGGCCGAGCGAAACCTGCTCTCCCGCGAGCAGCTCGACCGCAACCTCGCGAGCATCAAGGCCCAGCTTTCCCGGATCCTCGACTTTGACTCCAAGGCGAACCCGGCGCGCATGGTGGACAACGCCGAATGGACCGCCGGCGTCGGCTACCTCGATTTCCTGCGCGACGTGGGAAGGCACTTCTCCGTCAACGCGATGGTCGCGAAGGACGGCATCCGCTCCCGGATGGAGGGCGAGGGAGGAATCAGCTACACGGAATTCAGCTACATGGTCCTCCAGGCCCATGATTTCTACCATCTGCGCAAGACCCTTGGCTGCGAGCTCCAGATCGGCGGATCCGACCAGTGGGGCAACATAACGGCCGGCACCGATCTCATACGCAAGAAGCTGGGCGTGCCGGCCTGGGGCCTGACTTTCCCCCTAATCACAAAGTCCGACGGCACCAAGTTCGGCAAGACGGAGGCCGGCACCGTCTGGCTGGACGCCCGGAAGACGAGCCCCTACCGGTTCTACCAGTTCTTCATCAACACCGAGGACAGCATGGTGCCGGCCTACCTGAGGAAGTTCACGCTTCTGACCGCACACGAGATCGACGCGCTCGAGGCGACGCATCGTTCCAACCCCGGCGCCCGCGAGGCCCACAAGGCCCTCGCCCGCGAGGTGACTTCGATCGTCCATGGCAAGACCACATGCGACGACGCTGTCCGGGCAAGCGAGATCATGTTCGGCGGCGGCCTCGACGGCATCACCGAGTCCCTCTTCAACGACGTTTCCGAGGAGATCCCGACCCGCGAACTCGAGAGATCGAGGATCGAGGGCCCGGGCTCCCCGGTCGTCGACCTTCTCGTCCACAGCGGCCTTTGCACCTCGAAGGGCCAGGCGCGCAAGGACATCGAGGGCGGAGGCATCTACCTTAACAACCGCCGGATTCAGGAGGCCGCGCGCGCCGTCGTTATCAATGACCTGCTCTTCGGACGGTACCTTCTGCTTCGCAAGGGCCGGCGAAGCTACGCACTCCTGCGGGTGCGTTAGCGGGCGCTAGAAGAACATTGCCTCGCTCAGGGCGCTCTCCGGCGAGAGAAGCGCGACCGCCGCGGGCATCGACGTGCGGCCCGTCCCCAGGTCGGCGTCGAGAGACGCATGGCCCGAATCCAGGTCCGCGTTCCACGCGAAGAACCTCTTGTCGCCGTACACGAAGGAGAGCGCGAACGCCCTGGGTGCGAGATCGGCGGGCTGACTGAGCTCGCACGCCTCGCCAACCGCCCCGCAATCGCCGAGCCGATCCTTCACCCACGCGAGCAGGACGCGAGCCTCCGCGGAGACCTCGGTGCCGTGGGCGAGGGTGATCGACCTGAGCCCCCTGGCTAGGGCCTCCGCCGGATACCGGCTGAGGAACTGGCCGATCGTGTGGCGCACGGGCAGCAACCGGGCAAGCGCAAGGTCGCGGACGACCTCCGGCCGTGGCCACGGGTAGCCGATCGCGTCCGCCGGCGCCGTGGCGCTGTCGATGAGGACGCGCTTGGCCGCCGTGAGCAGGTACCGGTAGTCGGCAAGCCGTGCTGATTCGCTGAAGCGGTGGGCCCAGTAGTAGAGGGGCAGGTCGGTCGAGAGGCAGACCGACACCTGGTTCTCCAGGTAGGCGCGCGCGTTGCGCGGGTAACTGAGCATGACAAACTCGCAGCAGCGTGTGTCGTGCACCGACTTCCCGACCGAGCACTCGCCGTATGCCTTGGCGCGAATCTTCGCCACCTCGGAGTCCTCCTTGAGGGGGCACAGGACGACAACCCGGCACGGGTAGAGCCGGGAGAAGCGGACCGCGGTCTCAAACTGGCGGACCGCGTCGCCCGTGTCGGTCCTCAAGCCTAGGTGCAGGACAAAGTTCACCTGGGTCGCCTTCGCGTCCTCGGTCGGAGGCGAAGGCCGCCCTTCGGCCGCCGCAGCCGCCCACATCTGGTCCAGGCCGCTGGAGATGGAGCCCACGGGGACCTCGATTCCCGGCAGCGCGTCGAACACGGCGGACATGGGCGGTCAGGGCTGGCGCCACGTGTGGCCCCGCGGGGCAAGCAAGCCACCCGCGGCATCTGGGCCCCACGACCCTGCCGTATACCCCTCCATGCCCTTGCGGCCCTGCGACCGCCAGAAGTCCAGGACGGGGGTGTAGAGCTTCCAGGAGGTTTCGGTCTCGTCGCCCCTGATGAAGAGCGTGCCGTCGCCGATCATGGCGTCGAGCACGAGGCGCTCATAGGCCTCCGGGGTGTTGGAACCGAACGTCGTCGCATAGCGGAAGCTCATCTTCACCGGCTGGGTCCGCGTCTCAAGGCCGGGAATTTTCGCGTTTAGGATCAGGCTCAGCCCCTCGTCCGGCTGAATCTGGAACGATAGCGTGTTCGCCGCCAGGTCGAACTGCTCCTTCTGGCCGAATATCGTCCCCGGCGGGGCCTTGAATTGGACGGCGATTTCAGAGACGCGCCTGGCGAGGCGCTTTCCCGAGCGCAGGTAGAACGGCACGCCGTACCACCTCCAGTTGTTGATCGACAGCCTGATCGCCGCGTAGGTCTCGGTGGCGGAGCCGGGCGCGACGCCCTTCTCATCGAGGTAGCCGGGAACGACGTTCCCGCCGGTCATCCCGGCCAGGTACTGCGCCCTGCAGACATCGCTCGCCTCCGCAAGCCCGATTGGCTGGATGGCCTTCAGGACCTTCACCTTCTCGTCCCTTACGGCCTCCGCCTCGAAGGACCCGGGGGCCTCCATCGCTGTCAGCGCGAGCAGCTGCATGGTGTGGTTCTGGATCATGTCCCGCAGGCACCCGCTCTGCTCGTAATAGCCGGCGCGGGTGCCCACGCCCTGGTCCTCGGCGACCGTGATCTGCACGCTCTCTATGTAGTTCCGGTTCCAGATCGGCTCGAAGATCGAGTTGGCAAATCGCTGGACGAGGAGGTCCTGCACCGTCTCCTTGCCCAAATAGTGGTCGATTCGATACACCTGCTCCTCCGCGAAGACCGAGCCCAGCGCGGAATTAAGGAGCCGCGCCGAGTCGAGGTCCCGCCCAAAGGGCTTCTCGATCACGACCTTCGAGTGGTGCGCCTTCCCAAGGTACCTGCCTCCAAGGCCGCTGAGGCCCAGGTTCTGGATGATCGGCCCGAACACGGAGGGCGGCGTCGAGATGTAGAAGAGCGACTGCACCTCGCTGCCGACGGCCTTCTCGATCCCCCCGATATGGGCGGCGAGCCGGCCGAAGCCCTCCCTCTCATCGTATCCACCTGATACATACGTTGTGTTGGCGGCCACCCTGCCCCAGATCTCGGCGTCGAGCTCGCGGCGCGAGAACTCCTTGATCGCGCCCGCCGCCATGTTGCGGAACTCCTCGTCCGGGATCCGCTTGCGGCCGTATCCGACCAGGTGAAAGTCCGCGGGCAGGAGGTTGTCGTAGCTAAGGTTGTAGATCGCCGGGATCAGCTTCCTGGCAGTTAGGTCGCCGGACGCGCCGAAGATGACGACGACTGTCGGAGGGGCGCCGCGGTGCTTGCTAAAGCCCTGTAAAAACGGATGTCGGTCGGAGTCGGCCATGGAAGACCGCGATTTTTTGGCAAGATCGGGGCTAAGCAAGGGAAATGGCGTCTCGCCCTGCCCCCGCGATGCGCGCATGTTCCGGCGCCAGCGGGCCCGTTTCTCGTTGCGAGGCATCGCGCCGGGTGGCAATTCCCTCAACCACACAACATATGGCCGCACCGTTGATCGCGAGCTCCCTGAGGCGCTCCTTGCTGATCAAGATAATCTCGAGGCATCCGCCCAGCAAGGAGGATGTCGCCTCGGTTATCGAGCTCACGGCCTCAAAGGTCGTCGAGGCCCTGAACGCTCAGTCGATGACCCTGTATATGGTCGAGGGCAATGATATCGCCTTCAAGCATGTCTACTACTCGCCCACGCTTTGGGCCGACGATCCGAGGAACGAGAAGAAATTCAATGAGATGGAGTCGAAGCTCCTCCAGCTCAAGATTCCCGTCGGGACCGGCATCGTGGGGAAGGTGATCCAGACGGGGGAGCCCGTGTTCTTCAGGAACGCCGAGGGCCAGTCGCCGATAATGGCATCGATAAGCAAGACGACGGGTTTCGAGGTGAGGTCCATGCTGACGGTCCCGCTGAAGACCACGATAACGCTTGGGGCGATCCAGGCTCTGAACAAGGAGCCTTCGGCGGGCACGAACGGCGAATTCACCGAGGCCGACCTCAAGCTCCTTCAGGAGGTGGCTGAGTATTCGTCCACCCTGCTGCACCGGATGATCGACCCGAAGTTCCAGCTCGGGTCCGACGACACCGCGCGGTTTGTGTCAAGGCTCACCGAGCTGCCGCTCGTCAAGAACATCGACTTCCTGGAGGTCGACCAGGAGCTGCTCGAAGCGATCGGCGACGCGGTCATCCGCCGGGAGGGGGTGTTCCCGCTGAAACACCTCGGGCCGGGATCCGCGTCCGTCGTCATGATAAACCCCCTCGACTACGCGAAGCGCGAGGCGTTCACCCAGGCCACCGAGCTCAGCATCGATGAGGTCCGGGTAGTCCCCGCGGCGCTCTTCGAGGCCCTGCTCAAGAAGTACTTCAAGGACTCGAGGCCGACCGCCGGAGGGAGCGAAGACGTCGACATCGGCTCCGTGGCCCACGTGATCACGACGGCCTACGAGGCCGACGCGGAGACCGGCGACCTGAAGGCAGCCGACCTCGAGAGCGAGGACTCGGCGCCAATCATCCAGCTCGCGAACCGCATCGTCGAGGACGCGTACGTCCTGGGGGCGTCGGACATCCACATCGAGCCGATGGAAAAGGACCTGCTGATCCGCTATCGCATCGACGGCCTGTGCCAGGAGAAGCTGCGCCTGCCGAGGAAGGTCGCCAACGCGCTCGTTACCCGGCTGAAGATCATGTGCAACCTGGACATCTCCGAGCGGCGCCTGCCGCAGGACGGCCGCATCGTCTTCAAGAAATTCACAAAGAAAAATATCGACATAGACCTGCGCGTCGCGACCGGGCCGATGAATTTTGGCGAGAAGGTGGTGCTGCGCATACTGGACAAGCAGAAGTCGACGCTTCCGCTGACGGCCTTGGGTTTCTCGGAGGAGAACCTCGAGAAGTACCGCGAATGCATCCGGCAGCCCTACGGGATGATCCTGCACTGCGGGCCCACAGGGTCGGGGAAGTCCATGACGCTCTACTCCGCCCTGGCCGAGATCAACACGCCGGACGTGAACATACAGACCGCGGAGGACCCGATCGAGTACACGCTTCCGGGGTTGAACCAGATGCAGATGAACCGGCAGATCGGGCTCACGTTCGCGCGAGCGCTTCGCTGCTACCTTCGCATGGATCCGGACGTCATCCTGGTGGGCGAGATCCGCGACGAGGAAACGGCCGGCATCGCCTGCGAAGCGGCGCTCACCGGGCACCTGCTCGTCTCCACGCTCCACACGAATGACGCGCCGTCGACGGTCACGCGGCTCAGCGAGATGGGGATCGAGCCATTCAACATCTCGGCGTCGCTCGTGTGCGTGTGCGCCCAGCGCCTCTTGCGCAGGGTCTGCAAGAACTGCAGGATGGCCTATGAGCCGGAGGGCCGCGAAAAGGTGCTCCTTGAGAAGGCCATCGGCTGGAGCGGCCAGATATTCAGGCGGAACCCCCAGGGATGCCCGGTTTGCAACGGCCTGGGTTACAAGGGTCGCGTGGGCATCCACGAGTTGATGGTCAACTGCGAGGAGCTCACGGAGGCCATCAACAGGGAGGTCGAGGTCGCGCAGCTCAAGAAGATCGCGATTAGGACAGGGATGAAGACGCTTCACCAGGACTCGATGCTCAAGGTGAAGGCGGGGGTGACGACGGTGGAAGAGGCCCTCGCCAACGTGGCGCCGGACCTGATAATCTGACACTTCGCGGTGCAACGGACGCCCCCGCCCTGCTCTCCAGACGAGCACGGCCCTCTAGAGGTAAATCCGGCCTATATGGCCAAAATGAGGCCTCATCTTGGTCCGATTTCGCTGCTGGAGAGCATAATGCCCACGCTTCCCGAGCCCCCTGGGGTGTTAGTTCTTCGTTAGCGGAGGAATCACGTAGAGACTGGGCGCGGATATCATGGCAGGACGTAGCCGTTATCAGGTGGATGTTTGAAGAGGGGTGATTTTTCGAAAAGTCCTCCATGCCAGCCGTGTGGATGTGCCGGACCAATCTCCTCGCAATTAATCCCTGATGTGGTCGGATTGGCAGCGCATCCACCTCATGAGGATGCATCGCCTTCCCGTCGATTGAACATCCTTTCTCCATCCGAAAGCAGCCACCCCACGGATGACATAGTTCGGCGTAGCCTGTCCGTCTGGCTCGGCCAGTTTCGCAACGACCTAAGGTTTTCAATTCGATCGCTGTGCCGGGCGCGCGGTTTCTCCCTGACAATTCTCTTCACGCTCATCCTCGGGATTGGCGTGACGACACTAGTCTACGAGATAACGACATGGATCATATTCCGAGAATCACCGTTCCCAAGGTCCGAGCAGCTGTTCTTCATCGGAAGCAAGGACAAGAAGGACGTTTCCCAATACTACAGGCCGGGCTTCTTCTTCCAGGCTTATCAGGATCAAACCAGCGTGTTCCAGGAATATGCCGCCGTGGAGCACCCGGTGAGCAATGTTGTTCTGTCCGGACAGCCGATTCCCGAGCAAGTCGTGAATGTTTCCAAGGATTGCTTCCGCACACTCGACATCCGGCCGGTACTGGGGCGCGGGTTCCTTCCGGAGGAGTTCGGCGACGGAAAGAACGACGTGGTCGTCATCACGGACCTGCTCTGGAGAAAATATTTCGCCGCAGAGCCGGACGTCCTTGGTCGCCAGCTTACCATCGACCGGCAGGTCTGCATCGTTGTCGGCGTCTTCGGCCAGCAGCAGCAGTTCCCGGCGAACTTCCAGGGAGGGATATACAGGCCGCTCGTCTTTAGGCTTGATCCCTCGGCGGTCTTTCAACCGGCCCTCGTCGTCATCGGTCGTCTGAAGCCGGGCATAACCCGCGAAAAGGCCTTGGCCGCGCTCAACATCGTAAAGCTGCCGCCGCTTCCGCTATGGGCGTCCGCATTCTTCGCGGATCAGACGACCATATTGACAAACATAACGGAGATGAACCGGCCGGATGTTTGGTGGGTGATGCTGGCCGCGGCTGTATTTCTATACGCCATAGCCTGCCTAAACGCGATGAACCTGATGTCGATTCGCCTCTTGGAGCGGCACCGCGAACTCAGCATTCGCTTCGCCGTCGGGGGTTCCAGGTGGCAGGTCACGCAAATCGTCGCCATAGAAAGTCTCGTCCTTTCGCTTGGCGCCTGGCTCGTGGTGACTCTTTTCGTCCGATGGGCCTTCCCGCCCATCTTCGCCCTGCTGAACGGCAATGATTCATCTGCTTATATCAGCTATTGGGATTGGCGCACACTATTGTGCGTTGGCGGTCTAAGCCTTTTCGCGTGCCTGTGTGCCACGGTTGGGCCGGCGAGCCGCCTCCTGCGGGTCGATATAAGCTCGGGGCTCAAGGAAGGAGGCCCGTCGACGGGCGAAAGCCGCCGCGCAGGCCGGCTCAGGAATTCGTTCGTGATCTTCCAGGCAGCATTTGCGGTGATTCTCTTGACCGGAACCGGCCTCATGGTCCGCTCGTTCCAGGAACTGCGCAAAGTGGACCTAGGCTTTGACCCCGTAGGAAAGGTGAAGGTGTGGGTACTTCCGCCTGCGGGCTACAATATCAAATGGGAGGCGCGGATTGAGCTGTTTGAGCGCCTGCAAAATAAGTTGAGCTTCCTTCCAGGGGTAAAGAGCGCATCGTACGGACAGGATTCCCTTCTGATGGGGCAGTTCTGGGGGACGGGTCAACTGAAGATGGCAGACGGCACATATCGGGCGACCGCTGGAAACTTTGTCTCCCCGAATTTTCTGGAGACCGCGGGCCTCACATTGACGAAGGGGCGTTGGTTTTCTGAAAAAAAAGGCGTCTTTGAAGTCGTCATAAGCGAGACGCTCGCCAAGACGCGTTTTGGGGACAGGGATCCCATCGGACAATCCTTACAGCTCCAGGTGTCCGGGGACGTTCCATATCCGGTAGTTGGTGTCGTCAAGGATGTGAAGGACAGCATGCGGGCATCGCCCGGAATGCGAATGTACCTCCCTGCATGGTCGTACCCCCCGAACGTAAGTACGGTCGTGCTTCGGCTCGACAAGGACCCGCCGAAGGAATTTGCAGGATTGGTCCGCCGTGCGGTCTACGAGGTTGATCCAAACCTGGTTACAACCGACGTCAGATCCATCGATGAGCAAGTAACTGACACCATGTGGGTCGAGCACTATGCATACAACATCTTGAGGGGATTGGCCGCAATCGCGCTGACATTAACGGTGGTGGGACTCTTTTCCGTCATCACCTTCACCGTCGACGGCCGGATGACGGAATTCGGCGTTCGCTTGGCGCTGGGAGCGACTCCGGCGGACCTCTATCTCCTGGTGATACGGCGTGGAGTCGCCTCAGCGGCCGCCGGGATTGCGATTGGGCTTGCGGGGGCGCTTGGACTCACTCGCTTCATGAAAGGCATGCTTTACGGCATTTCGTCCTACGATCCCCTGGTCTATGTAACGGTGGCCGTGTTGCTACTCATGGCATCCGTTGGCGCATGCTGGCTGCCGGCTCGGCGGGCGGCGCAGATCGATGTCGCAAAATTATTGAAATCGGAGTGAAGCCCTAAGGTTTAACGGCGCCTAAAAACGGACCGACGAAGAATGTGCTGAGCAAGAGTGTTCTGGTGTAGGCAGAATAACGGATCGCCACCTCTTCGGCATCTCCCAGAATGATCACCTTCGGTTCGCCGTATGAAGCCGCCACCAAGATTGCTTCGATTGCCTCTTCTGGTTCTTGGGGGTGGCTTGTTTGGGTTTTGGCTCGGGTCCACAATCCGGGAAAGACCGGGACCTGTTACGCCCGGAAATGTGCCGGAGCACACGGCATTACCTGCGCGATTCAAAGCTAATGCCAGCGGTGTATCATCCAACCGGGGTTTCAATAGAGCGGAAAAGGGCGGTAGAGAGCCCGAAACCGGCGATAGGCCCGGACAGGGCACTGGCGAAATCCGAGACCCAAGATTATTGCCTGAGAACGGTGACATCCTCCGGCGCGAGGCGATGGTTAATATTTGGCACAATAGGGGTAAGGCCATTGCCTCTTTAGGATTGGATCGCGAAAGAAGGGTGAAGCTCCTCAACCTTCTCGTTGACCAATATGAGGCGCAACAAGATGCCTTCGATGTTGTGCGCAGGTCTGGCCACGCTTCCGACGCCGCGATCAGCAATTCAATATCTTCAGTGAATCAAGCAGCGGAAAAGGACATCTCTGATTTCCTCGGTCAATCGCTATACGACAAATTCCAGACTGCGACTCAAACCGAGATGAGAGAGACCTCGGTGGCTATATTCCTAGGGCCCCAGATGGAGATGGCAGATGTTCCGTTGTCGCCGGACCAGCTATCGGCAATGGCAGCAATCGAAACAATCGATGGTGCAGCAATGAACTCAAGCGGAATGGGGCAAGATGGACTCAGCGCACTGGATGATGATAAACTCTCAAAGGCCGCAAAGATCCTGACACCACAACAGCTCGCGATCTATCAAAACTACCTCAAGGACCAGGAAAGACTTTCTGCCGGTCATCCTTAGGCCGTTTGGAGGGTCGGACATGCGATAAGGGGTCTGCCCCAATAAGGGTCCATTTTCGCATAATTTGGAAGCGTTCAATTCCCGAGTCATACAGCAGAAACTGAGCGCTTACGTTTCGATGCAGTGAACGCTCTATACGAGACGTCGGAGTCGCCATTGCCCGCCCCTCTGCCAGAGGAGTCGTCGGGGGCGACAGGGGCTGCGGCTAGGTAACATCAATGGCACTTGCGCATCGTTCTTGTCGCGTCGATGGACAGCGCTAGTGTTTTCGCTTTCCCCAAACACTGCCAAGAAACAGCCGTCATGAACCCAGTCGACACCAGCCGTCCTGAGCCTGCGCGTGGACATTCGGAAGACTATTTCGGCGCCTACCGCGATTACTGGTGGAACGCCGATTTCGTCGATCTCATGGCCAGGCGTCTGAGCTGGGCCAGCCGCCGCCGGGTGCTAGAGGTCGGCTGCGGGGCCGGACACTGGACACGGGTCTTTGCCAGATTTCTGGGCCGCGGAGCAAACGTTACATGTGTCGATAACGACCCGAAATGGTCCGATTCAAAGCCGCGTTGGGTGAATGCGATGGACCGCGGCGAAATCCGGATCGAAATCCGTCGGGCCGACGCCCACGCGCTGCCATTTTCGGACGGTACGTTCGACTTCGTCACATGCCAGACTGTTTTGATCCACCTTGCCGATCCGGGCCGTGCTTTGGCGGAAATGGTCCGTGTGCTTGAACCCGGCGGATTGCTGTTCTGCGTGGAGCCCGATAATTTCGCCACCAGCGCTGGTGAATCGTCTCTAAGTCGGACTATCTCGCTCTCGGAGGAAGCGGCCGAGAACTTATACGCTCTGATCCAAGCCCGCGGTCGGGTCGCTCGGGGGCTGGGGAACTTGTCGCTGGGAGGGCGGGTGCCCGGAATGTTTGCTTCGGCCGGCTTGACCGACATCCAAACCTATGTATCGGACAAAGCGATTCCCCTCTATTCCCCTTACGATGCCCCTCAACAAGCGGCCCTGATCGATGATATTGCACGCTGGTATGACTCCGGCGCCGATTTCTCGAAGGACGAAGCGCGAAGAAACCACGTCGCCGGCGGGGGTGCCGACTCCGATTTCGAGCCGCAATGGTCCCGGGAAATCGCAAGACGCGAGCGGTTTCTGTCCGCGATACGGACGAAGACCTACGACTGCGGCGGCGGAGCCGTGACGTACTTGGTATCGGGCGTAAAGAGATCGGCCCTGTCGCCCACCCCCTCGGTCACGTGATTGGTGACCAACAACCGGTCCCATTTGGGAACACGGCCGATCCGTCACCAGAATATTGTAGCTTTGATAAGGTGCTATAGAGACTATCCCTATTCGACTCAAATGCCATCAATACATACGACCTCTATTTCAGCTCGAGTTGGCCACTCGCACCTGCACCGGTTAGGGTGCCGCCATCATCCGCGATTCCCTCCGCGGCAAGGGCTCGCGCAAGGCCGGTCGCACTTGGGTCGTTATCCCGAAGCGCGGTGTCCAAGAAAGCCAGTCCTACACGCTTGATAAACTCGTGGTATGGGGTCCCATCCAGACGGTCGTCGAAGAAATCCTGATGCCCTACGCCGGTCACCGTCACGCAGTATTTTTCCCCCGGCGGCATGCTGTTAAGAGACTTTAGGACGCCTTCGGATTCCTTGGACCCGTTGATGATCATGATTGGGTGTGTGATGAGAGCCCAAGAGTCCGGCGCCTCGGGTCTGAAAAGCGACATCGCGATGAAAGTCTTGATGCGCGAATCCCCAAATCCCCGGGTTCCCCCGGCGCGCTGGTGAATGACGGCGCCGGCGACCGCTATAACGGTGTAGGCGCCAAAAGAATGACCGGCTACCCCGATGCGGGTGCAGTCCATACGGGTTCCTAGATCCGGCACCGCCTTAGCGATCACGGGAAGCGAATCGATGACAAAAGTGATATCCAGTGGCCGGTTCACTCTTGGGCTGTCAATCACCGCATCCTCGGCTTCCTTCGTATACGGCTCCCAGGATCCAGACACTAGCAACTTGCCATGTTTGATGAAAATGGCGCCGTCCTGGAGATGGGTGATATGGATCACGACGTAACCGCTCTCTGCCCAGAACCGCCCTAGGTATTCGTATCTGTCCTTTGTAAGCTCCGCTCCGTGCGAGAAGATGACGATCGGATACCCTCCTGGATGCTCCCGTTGAGGATAATAGACCTTGATAGGAACCTGCCTGCCGCGCGCCGCGTCAGTTAAGACGTAGTTCTCCACGATCCCGATTGGATCCCCCCGGGCTCGCCCACAGGTCAATATCAGCGCAATAATCCAATACACGACGAGGGCGTCCATAGGGATGCGCTTCCCCTGCAGATTCGAGACGACCATGGGCATTCAACCTAACGTGAACGGCGCCTTTCGCAACGGCTGTTCGAAGCCCGTACTTTCTTGGTCAGGCTAGGCTGAAGCTAACGCAATTTGACCCTCGCATCGGTCAATCCGGAATCCTACCCGGGACTTGGAGGGGTTTGACCCGGGCTGGTGTTAAGCCGTAATGGGAACCGGCAAAGTCATTTGGAGACTCCACCGAAGCGGTTTAAGAATTGATGAATGTTTCGCGCGCCATCATAGGGGCGGTTCAGCTCCTTACGCTGGCGACAATGTGCGCTGGCACGGCGCTCGCCGACCAAGGGGAGGAGGCGGAACAGGTCGAGGCCATATTCTCGAAAACTAGCAACGGATACGTGCGCCTATTGCGCGCTGACGGATCCTTCCAGCCCGAGACGTACAAATTCGGGAAGGGCGAATTCTGGGGAGGCGAAATTGCTGATCCGTCGATAGACCGCATGACCGTCGATGATATTGCTCGGACAATTTCGCCGGCTCTCGCACGTCAGAGCTACGTGGCCGCCAAGGATCCAGGTTCTGCGGACCTCTTCATTGTGATTAATTGGGGCACGACGGCGGCCCCGGAACATCGGACTATGGATCTTGCATATGAAAGAGTCGAATCGGCACAGAATCGCGCCCGTACTTCTCCACGTTCCCCGAATTATGGAGTCGCAGGTTACACGGGCGTGATGGACGGAACCACCGGTGGACTTGGGGAGGCGGCATTGGACGGCAACGGAAACACATGGAACCTTGGCGGAAATAACAACAAGATCTTCCAAGGGATCTCCGATCTTGGGGCTGAGAACATCATGTGGGAAATGATATCCCGGGAGAACGCCCGTATGCTTGGATACTCGATGCTCTCCGATGCCGAGCTTCAAAGGTACCGCTATTTCGTGGTGCTTCTCGCCTACGACAACAAGACCCTCTCACAAAGAAGGCCAAAGCTGCTATGGGAGGCTCGCCTGAGCATCAGCGAGCATCGCAACCAGTTTGACAAGAGACTTGGCGCACTCGCGGACAGTGCCAGCGCCTATTTCGGCCAAAACAGCAATGGCCTCGTGCACAAGGCGGTGCCCGCTGGATTTGTGCACATTGGTCCGATTAGGTCATTGGAATTCCCAACCGGGCCCGCTGCCGCGGCTTTGGCAAACGACGGAGCTCATATGGCGTTTCTCAAGAGCGAGGGTTCTGTTGGCCGCTTGGCGGTCGTCGATGTGGACAGGCCGGACGGGGTCTTTTTTGTAAGGATACCCAGTGGAGACACTCCCGCGCGTATTGCCTGGAGCGATTCAGCGCGCATCAGGATAACGCTCACATCGACTGACGTGCTCACCTTTGACACGGTTGCCAGGTCGTGGTCGGCGCCAATGGCGGGCCAGGCCACCGCCGACCGCGAGACCGTCATTAACCAAGACGAGATGCAGGCCAAGGTTGAGGGAAAGTTCCCTCATCGAGCCACTGTGATCCTGGACTCCGACTCGGCCGGACGTCGGTATCTTCTGGCCGTCGCCGACACGAAAGGCGCCACCAGATACTACGTGTACGATAACAAGGACGACGTCTTGGTGGACGTCGGAAGATCAGGCCGCACCCCATGAAGTTCGCCTCCCCGAGGGCGCTCGCCATGCTCCTTCCATTGCTGCACGCGACAAGGGCGGCACCAGCGGCCGATAAGCCGATTCTGATGCCGCCATTCCTTGTCGAGGAACAGAAAGGGGACGGCATCGAATGGATATACGGCAGCGGCGGCGACATGCGGGTGCTTTCCGGTTGCGGCACCGACCAGACCGCCGGGTTCATCCAACAGATCAATCAGCAGCGCAATGAGCTAAAGAAGTTCATTCCCGACGAATTCCTGCTCCACGAAAGGCTCCCATTGACACTCGTCGTCTTTCCGAAATCACAAATGCCGGCGATGGACCAGGTCTTGGGGCGGGAGCTTAACCATGGCGCCGCACCGCCTTCCCGCCAGTTCACACCGATGAACGACCTTCGGCTCTCGGAACCCGATTCCAGCGTTATCTTCATCGTATTCGACGACACCGAGGCAACGACGGATGTGTGGCTTCGAGGCGGAGACCGGGTCCATTCGAATCACTATACAATGCCGGTGTGGTCTCCCTCTTTCGTCCGATTCCTGCTTCAGGCACGCTCTCCAGCGCTGCCCGATTGGTATGTCTTAGGATGCGTGGGACTTTACGAAACCATGAAATTCAAGGCGGCCGACGATTCAGGCGAGCGCGACTTGGAAACACTTCGCCCCACAATAGTTGGGGCAAGCTTTGGGCCGGACCCGTGGCTGTCCGACAGCGACGCCTCGGCCCTCAGCCGGCATCCGGATGGCGCAAGGCCGCTTATTCCGTTGGGCGAGCTCTTCGACCCTCGATACCCGTCGTCGAAATCGGATGAGTATCGTCGGGTTTGGGAAGCTCAGGCCGAGCTCTTCATCAGGTGGGCCCTGTCCGGCAGGGTTGATGGCGAACAAGAACGGCTTCAACGCTTCGTTCGGGCCGCGACCACCCGGCGCACGACGGAGGAATTCTTCTATTCATGCTTTGGACTCGACTACGCCGACGCTTTGGATGCGCTCAGCGACTTCCTGCCGCATGCCGTTGGAAGGCCGCTGTTCGTGCCGTCCGACGCGCCCCCAAGACCGGCCCCATTGGAGCTCCGGGCGGCAACCGCTGGCGAGGTGCGCAGGGTAAAAGCTGAATGGTCGCGTCGAGTACTTGCGGCGATTAAGGAGGACGATCCGGCGGCGTTTTCGCTTTTTGCCGTAAGAGTTAGAGATTCCTTTGAGCGCGCATACTCAAAGGGGGAACGTGACCCGGACTTCCTGGCGTCCCTAGCCTTATTCCGAATTCAATATGGCAATGCGAACGACGGGTTTCGTCTTCTCGAGCAGTATCCTGGCGCCGCGGCCACGCGGCCGATTGCTCAGCTTGAGCTCGCGCAGCAGCATCTGCTCGAGGCGCTTTCCAAGCCGGCCGGAGCCAAGGGCGCTCTTAGTGAGGAACAAGCCTCAGAACTGATGCGTGAGATATCCCCAACCCTTCGCGCGATTCCGATCGAGTCTGCCTACAAGCTGGCCGCCAAAGTATGCGAGCACCTAGGGCGCGACCCGACGCCTTCGGAAAGAAGGATCCTTGCCGCCGGCGCTCGCCATTTCCCGCGGAACTCGGAGTTGGTTGTGCAGGCCGCAGCTTGGGAGCTTCGGGCGGGGGAGGCCACGGACGCTGTAAAATTGATTGAGTTCGGCCTTTGGGAGTGTGCAGATACGTCCTCGCGCAAGGACCTTGTGGTTCTGGATAATCTGGCAAGACAAGCCCTGACAGCCGCCAGTCTCAAAGGGCGCAATTGATTGGTGATCATACGTAACGTCGCGGCGCCTGAGCCGGAATTGGACGGCTCTTTCTCCCTCTGGACCTGCCATCGAGCGATTTTCAAAGCAGTGTTTTCGACCGTCCTCCAATTGATACGAGAATGCAAGCGATGGATATATGGTGTTCTTATTCTGGTCCAATTCCGCGCCCGAGGAGAATCGCCGCCTAAAGCCACCTTCTACAACCGCGTACAGAGAGAAAGAGGCCGCCTTATCCAATACGGGGTGGCTCAATCTTGGATGAGCGCACGTGGGCCCATCTCTCGTGGGCGTTGACATCGGCGACCTGCCAGGCAAAAAGCCCCGGCAAGAAAATCAGTAGGTCACGAATTCGCCGGGCACCGGCAAGCGCCAGACTGGTCGGTGTGTCGAGGCCGAGCACACCGCCGATCAGGACAAAGCCCCCCTCTTGTACGCCTAGGCCGCCCGGCACGAAAAAAGCTGCGCTGCTAAGCGCCTGAATCAACGATTCGATTACGACCGCCTCAGCAAAGCTCACGTGGGCACCCAGGAAATAGAGCGCCAGAAAGATCTCGAGCGCGGTTGCGAGACACTGGAGCGGCTGCCAGAAGAACAGATACCGAAGCACGACCCCGCGGCGCCTCCAGATCAACTTGATCCGTTGATCGATTCGAGCCGACGGTCCGACAAGAGCGGTGAGCTGGCCACTCGTTATGTGGTTGAGCAGGCGTGCGATCCGTTCGAACGGACTGGCGTGTTGAATAAGCGCAAATACCACCAAGAGCGGTGTGAGAGCGACCACACCCCACGCAAGATCGCCGGCAAGGCGCACTGCATTGGACGCCGCATGCTCGAGCAGAAAGCCAATGCTGAACAGCGTAAACAGAAGCTGGCTAATGAGCGTGAGCTGCATGTCGACGACGAGGCTGGCAACCGCGGTCGGTGCACCCACGCCACGGCGCCACATGAGCCTGCTCGATACGACCTCGCCACCGATCCGCGCCACGGGCAGCATGCTGTTCACCGATTCGCGGATCCAGACCAGATGCAGCATGCCCGCGAGGCCTGGCCGATTGGCGCTGCGGATCAGCGTCTGCCAATCCCGCGCGTTGGCCAGCATGGGCAACACGTGCACCAGTCCCGCCAGCACAAGACCAGGTCCCGCCGCTCGCATCAATGCGAACACAGTCCCCGGATTGCCGCGCCAGACTAGCCAGAGCGACACAAGAAGTCCGATGAGCGCTGCGACGCGGCCTAGACGCTTCATCACCATGTCACCGTTCAAAGGACTTTCATCGCCATGCCTGTTTCGAAGCCATTGCACACGCACATCACCGAATCACATATGCTTACATACTCTTTGTGAAGAATCTGCATAACCCGTCACTCATCCTGAACCGGAGCCAACATGCCGTTGCCATTCACGTCGAAGCTGAATCCCCGCCATGTCACACGGGTCGAGAAGAAGCTCGCCACGAAGATGGGAAACGAAACTAGATCCCAGAGCGGTAGCAGCCAAAGGTCGCGATGCGGCTGACACAACACCTGATCGGACCGCAGTTTTAATGCGAGCCGGATGATCAGCGCCACCACAGCGAGCACCCATGACCAAGGGGCAACACCGGATAGCAAAACGGCAAGCAGTGCGAACGCGAATGGGTGGATCAGCGCCGAGCCCAGGTGACCCACCGAGTCAATGGACCGGATGGTGCGGCTCCAGCGCAACTCGTGTACCACAAGCTGGGTGACACTGGATTCGACGCAGGCATGCGAGATGGCGAACGGGGGGATGGCCACTTGCCCGCCGATCATGCGTACAGCTTCACCGATCGCATAATCCTCGGCTAGATGATGCACAAACCGCGCTAAGCCACCGATTCTCTCGAGGGTTTCGCGGCGCATCGCGATTGTTTGCCCGAAGCACGGGTGCGCCAGACCGAGCGCGACGCCAACAACCACACTGGGGAGAAACTGGTAGTTGGTCGCCATCGCCGACAGACGCGGAAAGAACCCGGGATCGGGCTGACCGCGATAGAGGCATGTCACCAGCCCGACGCCAGACCTCTGCAACTCGCCGACGACGTTGCGCAAGTAGCTCGGAGCGACACCGACATCGCTATCGGCAAAAACCAGCACATCGTACAGCGCCTGCGGCAGCATGTTAATGAGGTTGCTGACCTTCCGGTTGGGTCCATACAGGCGCGAATCGGTTACCACGGTGATATGCGCGTCCGGAAACAGACGCCGCAGATCACTGACGGTTTCCAACGCGGGATCTTCAGCGTCGTTCGCGCCGAACAGGAATTGCACTGGTCCCTGGTAGTCCTGTTCGCAGAAACTCGTCAGATTGCGAAGCAACGCCCACTCGGCGCCGCGCAGCGGCTTGACGACCGTGACCGGTGGAAAGCTCGTGGGCTCCGATGTCGAACGCGCAAAGAACCGCCCGATCAGCACACCGGCCAGCAGTGAATAGCCGATGCCGATTACAGCAACCGCGCCGCAGAAAAAGGCCAGTGCTGCAACGAGCACATGGGCCGCGTACAGAGGCCCCTTAACGGCAATCAGTCCGGTCACAAGCAGCAGACCGATCGCGCAGGCAAACCATGTCAACCGCCTCATGCCTGGACCCCTCCGCCCAATTCGGAGGGAATGGTGCACGTCGGTCACGCTTCGTGTGCGCGCAGGAAGCGGAAGAATTCGACGCCTTCACGCAGACGGCGCTTCATCATCTCCCAGCTCATCAGCATCTCGCGGACGATTTCCCAGATCTTCGACGGTCGAAAATAGAAGCGTTTGTAGAAGCTTTCGAGCTGGTGATAGATCTCTTCGCGCGACAGGTTCGGATAGCCTATTGCAGCGAGCTGCACGCCTTTTGCACTCACGAGATTGACGTCCTTGTTTTCTTCAAGCCAGCCGCTCTCGACGGCCTGCTTATAGAGCGCCGTGCCCGGATATGGCGCCGCAAGCGACACCTGGATCGTATGCGGATTGATTTCCTTCGCATACTCGATCGTTTTTTCGATCGTCTCGCGCGTTTCGCCCGGCAGGCCAAGAATGAAGGTGCCGTGAATCTTGATGCCGAGCTTCCGGCAGTCCTTGCTGAAGCGCCGCGCCATATCCGTGCGCAGGCCCTTCTTGATGTTCAGCAGAATATGGTCGTCACCGGATTCGTAACCAACCAGCAGCAGGTGCAAGCCGTTTTCCTTCATGATCTTCAACGTCGGATACGGCACGTTCGCCTTCGCGTTGCAAGACCACGTCACGCCGAGCTTGCCGAGCCCGCGCGCGATCTCTTCAACGCGCGGCTTGAAATCGGTGAACGTGTCGTCGTCGAACATGATCTCCTTCACTTCAGGCATGTTGTCGCGGATCCACTTCACTTCCTCCAGCACGTTTTCGACGGAACGCGTGCGGTAGCGATGGCCGCCCACCGTCTGCGGCCACAGGCAGAACGTGCAATGCGAGCGGCATCCGCGCCCCGTGTAGATCGACACGTACGGATGCTTCAGATACCCGATAAAGTAGTTATCGATCTTCAGATCGCGTTTATAGACCGGCGCTACGAACGGTAGCTCGTCCATGTTTTCGAGGGTCGGCCGCGCATCGTTGTGTTCGATCGAACCGTCCGGTGCGCGGTAGCTCAGCCCCTGAATCTGCGCGAACGGTTTGCCCTCGGCGACTTCCTTGCAGGTGAAGTCGAATTCCTCGCGGCACACGAAGTCGATCGCCTCGGTGGCCGTCAGCGAGTTGTGCGGATCGACCGCAACCTTCGCGCCGACCATGCCGATCAGCACCGATGGTTTGCGCTTCTTCAGGTGCTGGGCGAACAGCGCATCGGTCGGGAACGACGGCGTGCTCGTATGGATGATGACGAGATCGTATTGCTGCGCGATCTCGAGCGATGCCTCGACGGACAGCCCGTCGGCCGGCGCGTCGAGCAGGCGGCTGTGGGGCACAAGCGCCGCCGGTTGCGCCAGCCACGTCGGATACCAGAATGAGCGGACTTCTCGCTTCGCCTGATAGCGCGACCCCGCGCCACCATCAAAACCATCGTATGACGGGGCCTGCAAAAACAGCGTTTTCATGGCTGCTCCGGCAACCTGCACCGAGGCCGATGGCTGGATCCTATCGATACACCCGCATCCCTTCGATCGAAGAGGCCAATGTTACCATCACGGATCCGGGCGCCCATCATCGGGTCTCCATCAATGGAAGGTTCCTGGTCGCGCATGGCTGAAATCCCCACCGGGATTTCACCGCAATCCGGTGTTTCGATGAGCGATTTGATCTCGGTCGCCTTCATAAAACCATATGACAGACGCAATAAATGAGGAGTGTCAAGTGGCCCAGACGGAATCCTCCTCGGGGCAAACCTCAATTATCACGGAAAGGGCTTCGCCCCAATCCGAGTGGGCGGCATCCATCCCCGAAACAAGCTTCGGGAAACTTTGCCGTTCAGATTAGATCGCAGCCTTACACTTTGTCTGCATGATTGGCATCCGTTGCGGGCATGAGTCATGCCGCTTTGACTGCAGCGATTCACAGGTGTCAATTCGTCGGCATGGGTTATTGCGTTCAGGCTGCGATGCAATGATTCGCGCTCCTGTGAGGCCGGGGCGGGTCCGTCTGGGGTGGTTTCCCGAATTGAGAGCCAGCAAACCGAAATGCAGTCATGGCCCCACATTCCCTCAACATGTTCAAGTCGAGTGGTTCACCATGGCAGTGCCTTCTCATACGATGCCCACTCACAAGGACCTACCCTACAGGAGCACGGTTCTCTAGACGTAAATCCGGCCTGTATGACCAAAATGAAGCGTCATTTTAGTCCAATTTCGCCGCCGGAGAGGGAAGTGCCCGCGTTTTCCGAGTCCCTTGGGGTGTCAGCTTCTTGCAGGTAGAGGAACCACGGCGAGACTGGGCGCGGATCATCAGGACATTGCAATGATCCGCTGGGTATTTGAAAAAGGGTCCTATTAGAAACACGACAATTCGGTGAAAACAGAGAACAACGGGTTATGATCCGAATTGCTCGCCGTGCAAATATGGTAGTTCACGGAGTCTATTTAGACGGTCTAAATAACTTGCTCGACAAAAGCCTTAGACCGTCTATGGTGAAAGCACGATGGCACAGAAATCTGGTCTCGTCCAAGGCACACTCGATATGCTGGTCCTCCGTGTTCTTTCTCGCGGAGAATTCCATGGATGGGGCATCACCCAAAAGCTCGAACAGCTCTCCAAGAACGCCCTTCGCGTAGAAGAGGGCTCGCTCTATCCCGCACTCTACCGGATGGAGGAGAAGGGTTGGCTCAAATCGGAGTGGAAGCTCACCGATAAGGGACAACGCGCGAAATTTTATGCTCTCACTCACGCCGGACGCAAACAGCTCGAGGCAGAAAAAGAGAGCTGGGGGCGTTTGACTGGCATAATCGCGCAGGTGATGGAGTCGCCCTGACAGCGTGGCGCTGGCCCAGTCGTTATTGCGCTTCTCCACCATGAGGCTCATCCAATTCGCCCGTCGCTTCCGCGCGCTCTTTCGCAAAGAAAGACTCGACCGCGACATGGCCGAAGAAATGCGCTTCCACCTCAACCAGCGCACCGCAGACAACGTAGCCGACGGCGTGCCGGCGGATGAGGCCCGCTATGCGGCGTTGCGACAATTCGGCAACGTCGCGAGCATTCAGGAACGGGCGAGGGAACAGCGTGGTTGGGTGTGGCTCGAGTATTTAGTGCAAGACATCGGGTATGGCGTGCGCATGCTGCGCAAGAATCCCGGCTTCACGACAGTAGCTGTGCTGACGCTCGGGCTCGGCATCGGTGCCAATACCGCAATCTTCAGTTTCGTAAATGGCGTCGTGTTGAAGCCGCTGCCCTATGCTGATTCAGATCGAATTGTTCGACTGACAGAAATCCTTCCAGAGGGAAAGGGTTATTCCCCTGCATCGCCGCTGAACTACCTCGACTGGGAAAAGCAGAATACTGTCTTCGATCGCCTGTCGTGCTTCGACGGCGGCGGCAGAAAAATCCTCGCGGGTGTTGGAGCACCGTTTACCGTAGTGATTTTGAATGTTTCAGCCCAGTATTTTGACATTTTTAATGACGGTGTGGCGCTTGGACGAACTTTTGCTCCGGGAGACGATCAGCCAGGAAATGACCAGGTCGTCATTCTCACCCATCCGCTCTGGCAATCCCAGTTTGGAGCCGATCCGCAGGTGATCGGGCGCTCAATTTCAATCGATAGCAAACCTAACACCGTGATTGGAGTGCTTCCTCAAAGGGCATGGGATCGGGTGCGGCTGCCCAACAACTCGCCCAATTTTCTAGTCTTTCGACCGCTTGCGTTTACACCAGCGGAAAAAACACGCGATACCCATCGGCTCGAGGTTTACGCACACTTGAAGCCGGGTGTATCGATCGAGCAAGCACAGGCTCAAATGGACACGATCAGTGCGCGGCTGGCGCATGCTTATCCGGAGTCCAATAAGGGCCGGGGAATCAAGGTGGAGTTGTTTGCCGATACTATTGTAGGACCCGAGTTGCGCCGGTCCCTCTACTTGCTGCTGGCGGCAGCCGGAATGGTTTTGTTGATCGCCTGTGCTAACATTGCAAATTTGACCCTGGCGCGTGGCGTGGTTCGGGAGCGGGAAGTGGCAATTCGCGCCTCGCTCGGTGCGGGACGCTGGAGATTGGTGCGCCAATTTTTGACCGAGAGTCTGCTGTTATCGACTTGTGGAAGCATCTTCGGCTTGGGTGTGGCTTGGATAAGCCTGAGCGGGTTGGAGATGATGTTTTACCCTTTGAAGCTTCCGGCTGTGGCCACCATCACAATGGATGGCCATGTGCTATTGTTCACTTTGATACTCTCAGTGCTCACGGGGGTGATTTGCGGCTTGGCGCCCGCTCTACAGGCAACGCGACCAGAGGCGATGGCCTCTATGAAGCAGGCCGGCTCTGGCTTGAGCGCCGGCAGGAGACGACAGTGTATGCGCAGCATTTTGGTGAGCATCGAGGTAATGCTGGCGTTTGTACTGCTCACGGGTGCGGGACTGCTCCTCCGCAGCTTTTCCCAGCTACAAAAAGTGGATATGAGAGTTGATGATCCTGCCAAAGTTATTGTCGCGTGGATGCCGATCCCTGATAAAAGATTTTCTAACCCCGAGCTGTTTCTTGGCTACTTTCACCAGATTGTAGATCGTCTCCGTGCTCTGCCTGGCGTGAGTGACGTGGCCCTGCGGGATGGCTCATCGAGGTTCTTTCAGATCGCAGACAAGCCTCCCGTCGATCAAGCGAACCGACAACCCTGTGATTTCATAATGGTGACGCCATCCTTTTCCCGTACTCTGGGCGAGAGATTGATCAAGGGCCGCCTACTGAATGATCGCGATGTAAAGGGAGCGCCGCCGGTTACGGTGATCAATGAGACCATGGCACGGAAATATTTCCCGGATGAGGACCCGATCGGGAAACGTATTTTGATTCAGGATATTCCGTTTGGAGAAAAGCAGCCGGGTCGGGAAATCCCGTGGGAAGTGGTGGGCGTGATAGCGGATGCAAGATTCGTGTCGCCGCGTAAAACCGATGATCATCTTGGTGTCTATGTGACCATAGAGCAAAGCCCTCGATCCACTAATGTATTACAACTGTATATACGCAGCGCTATAGACCCTGCGCTCTTGCAACAGGCGATTCAAAACGCTGTGTACGAAAGCAATCCAGAGCAAATTGTCATGAACATGGCGACAAAGGAGCAGATGCAGGCATCATTCACGTTAGGCGATCGTTTTCACCTGGAGATGTTCGGCATTTTCGCGAGCATAGCGCTGGTGCTGGCAGTGATTGGGGTTTATGGCGTTGTCTCGTATTCCGTCACACAGCGTACCCATGAGATCGGCATTCGCGCGGCTCTCGGGGCGAATTCCGGTAACATCATGGGACTCGTTATGCGCAGTGGAATGGCACCCGTGGTGCTCGGTCTGGTTATTGGTCTGGCGGGAGTGTTCGGCCTGACGCGCTTCGTGTCGTCTTTGCTCTTTGGGGTCGGGGAGCACGACCCGATATCAATTGCTGCGGTCGCACTGATCCTTGCTGCCGTGGCGTTGATCGCCTGCTACATTCCCGCGCGGCGCGCGGCGAAGGTCGATCCGATGGTTGCGCTGCGGTGTGAGTGATGCATCGCCAGCGGTTCTCGGCTGTGTCAATTTTTTATTGTTCCTAAAAGGACCGTTTTTTTAAAAAAAAACGGTGGCTTCTGGCGCAGTAGCGAGCGATTCGAGGGCAGGCGCCGGGTGCGTCGTAAATGCAAGGTGCGGTCTCGAGTTGCCCCCCGAGGCACATCGCAATGCTTGACAAACTATAAGATGTCAGGCGCATTCAAAGCATGGTAACGAATACTCGTAATTTCCTTCGCTCCTTTACCTCTTTTAAAGCCAAGGCGCGCAAGGGTGAGACAGTCCGCGTCCAGGACAAGGAATGCGAATTCCTCTTCACCGCCGCGGTACCCCGAAAGTCCTTGGTTGGCTCTGTGAAGGGCAAGATCGAATTCCGAGATGACCTAACGAAGCCGACACTCAAGAACGAAGGCTGGAAGCCCTCAATGTGATGGCTCGTCTCAAATACCTCCTGGATACTCACGCCTTTCTTTGGGCCGCCACAGATGAGGAGCGCTTGAGCAACAAGGCCTCGCGTGCGATCAGCACTACGCCTTACGAACAACTGGCCATCGCTGACGTGACTCTGCAAGAAATTGGTCTCCTGCTTCATTCCGGGCGGATCGCGTTCAAGGGGTCTCCGGCGACCATCCTTGGGAGCATGCTCAATTACGTGACCGTGCTCCCCATTACTTTGGAGATCGCCATCGCGGCGCCAGAGCTGGCCCTCCCTCATGGCGACCAATTTGATAGGATCATCACAGCCACCGCGAAGATCCATCGGTTGCCTCTCATTACAAGGGACGCAAACATTGGCGCTTCCTCAGAGATCTCTACCATCTGGTAGCGTATTCCTGACAAATCGGAGGTGTTCGTAAAAGGCTCCTCTTCGAAACGCATACCTAGGGATTGCTGGTGTCCCTTAGCAATGGGGCATGTCAAATGGGGGCGGTGTCCGGAATCGAGAATCCGCAAACTGAACAGGGGTCACGGTCCCAAGGTTCCTCGACTTGCTCAAGAGCCTCGTATCCGCATAGTTCGCCATGGTAGTCTCTTCTCACACGATGCCTATCCAAAAGGGCTTACCCTACCGGATCGCCGTACTCGTCTTTCTCGAGAACGTCGCCGGCGAACACCTGCTCATCCACCGCGCCAAATCCCCGAATCTCGGCGCGTGGAGCCCGATCGGAGGCAAGCTCGAGATGGCAAACGGAGAATCGCCCTTTGAGTGCGCGGTTCGGGAGACCCGCGAGGAAACCGGGTTTGCGGTCCGGCCCGCCGACCTGCACCTCTTCGCCATCATCGCGGAGAAGGCCTACGAAGGGCACGCCCACTGGCTCATGTTCCTCTTCCGGTGCATTAGGCCGCTTCCCGGGCTTCCCCCGGATATTTCCGAGGGCCATTTCGGGTTCTTCGCCCGCCGGGCCGTGGATGCCCTCCCGTTACCCGAGACGGACCGAACGGCGCTCTGGCCGGTTTATGACGCCCATCGCGATCGGTTTGTCTGCCTGAGGGCCGACTGCGCGCCCGGGCAGCCCGTGCGGATCGTGGTGGAGGAGATAACGCCGCACCCGGCGGGTCAAAACCGCGCTTGATTTCAAAGCTATCCGCCGGAATCTTGTCCCTCCCTACCAACGTGACGAATAAGTCCAGCGCCACCGCCGAGAACCAAGGCGAATCCGGGTTAGGCAGGCCTGGCTTCGCGGGCGCGCCCGTCAACGCCGCCCTTTCGGCCGAGCAGAGGATCCATCTCCTCCGCTTGATGGTGCGAATCAGGAGGTTCGAGGAGCGCAGCCTGCGCGCCTACCAGGCAAAGAAGATCGGCGGGTTCCTGCACCTCTATAACGGGCAGGAGGCCGTGGCGGTCGGCTGCTGCTCCCTGATGGGCAGGGACGACCACGTCATCACCGCCTACCGCGACCACGGCCACGCCATCGCGGTCGGGATGGAGATGAACCCCCTGATGGCCGAGCTCTATGGGAAGGCCACCGGCTGTTCCAAGGGAAAGGGCGGGTCGATGCATTTCTTCGACCCCGCGCGCAATTTCTGGGGCGGGCACGGGATCGTCGGCGGCCAGGTCCCGCTCGGCATCGGCCTGGCGTACGCCCTCAAGTACAGGGGCCTCAAGGGCACCTGCATGACGTTCATGGGGGATGGCGCGGTGAACCAGGGTGCCGTCCACGAGGCGTACAACCTTGCAGCGCTCTGGGACCTCCCCGTCGTGTTTGTCATCGAGAACAACGGCTACTCGATGGGCACGAGCCAGGCCCGATCTTCCGCCGGCGAGCTCGGGCGGCGCGCCGAGGCCTACGGGATGGCGTGGGGGGTCTGCGACGGGCACGACCTCTACGAGGTGCGCGCATTCATGGACGGGTTCCTCGATCTGGCCCGGACAAAGTGCAAGCCGTCCCTCGTCGAGCTGCGTACCTACCGCTACAGGGGCCACTCCGTCGCCGACCCGGACAAGACATACCGCGACAAGGCCGAGGTCGAGGAGTACCGCAGGACCAAGGATCCCATCCAGGTGTTCCAGAACATGCTTATCGCCGACAAGGTCCTGGACGCAGCCCTAGCCGAGAAGGTCGACGCGGGTGCCCGCGCCGAGGCGGATGTTTCCGCCGAATTCGCGGAGGCGAGCCCGTTCCCGGACGTCTCCGACATACAGAAGGATGTTTACTGGGAGGCCGACAACCCATCGGAGCGCAGGTCGGGCGGAAGGCTTTTCTTCAACTGAGCGATGCCTGTCATCCAATACCGCGAGGCAATCCGGCAGGCCCTGGCCGAGGAAATCGAGCGCGATCCGAACGTCGTCGTAATGGGCGAGGAGGTCGGCCAGTTCAACGGCGCCTACAAGGTCACCGAGGGGCTGCTCGAGAGGTTCGGCCCGAAGCGCATAGTCGACACGCCGATCAGCGAGGCCGGGTTTGTGGGGCTCGGCATAGGGGCGTCGATGCTCGGCGTGCGTCCGGTGATCGAGCTGATGTTCTGGTCCTTCTACTCGGTCTGTTTCGACCAGATCCTCAACAACGCGGCCAACATCCGCTACATGTCCGGCGGCCAGATTCATTGCCCGATCGTCATCCGAGGGCCGGCGAACGGGGGCACAAACGTGGGCGCCACGCATTCCCACACACCCGAGAACATCCTCGCCAACCACCCCGGTGTCAAAGTCGTCGTGCCCTCGACGCCCTATGATGCGAAGGGCCTCCTCAAGTCCGCCATACGCGACAACGACCCGGTCATGTTCCTCGAGAACACGATCCTCTACGGGGACAAGGGCGAGGTTCCCGCCGAGGAGTATCTCGTCCCCATCGGCGTCGCGGAAATCAAGCGCGAAGGGGCGGACCTCTCCATCATCAGCTACGGGCGCGCCGCCAACCAGTCGCTTGCCGCGGCCCACCTCCTTCAGCAGGAGCACAACATCTCGGCGGAGGTCGTCGACCTCCGCTCGATCCGCCCCCTCGACATGGACACGCTGGTCGCCTCGGTGCGAAAGACGCACCGGGTCCTTGTCGTCGAGGAGCAGAGGCCCTTCTGCGGCGTCGGCGCCCAGCTTGCATTCATGATCCAGAGCGAGGCGTTCGATGATCTGGACGCGCCCATCGCGCGGCTCTCAACGATCGACGGGCCCTCGATCTACAGCCCGCCGGTGGAGGCCGAGCAGCTGCCCAATCCCCAGAGGATCCTCAGGGCGGCCGTCGATTTGCTCGGCTGACCGCCTCTCAATTACCATGGCAAACATCATCGAGATGCCGAAGTTGAGCGACACCATGACGGTCGGGGCGCTCGTCAAGTGGCTCAAGAAGGAGGGCGACCCCGTCAGGACGGGCGACGTCCTGGCGGAGGTCGAAACCGACAAGGCTACGATGGAACTCGAGAGCTTCTTCGACGGCGAGCTGCTCGCCATATTCGTTTCCGAGGGGTCCCAGGTGGCGATAGGCGAGCCCCTCTGCGCCATCGGCAAGCCCGGCGAGAAGGTCTCCCCTCCCCCGGCCAAGGCGCCGCCCGCGGCGGCTCAGGCCGCGCCTCCGGCGCCGCCGGCGGCCGCCCCGAGGCCTGCCCCGTCCCCGGAACGCGCCCCGGCCGCCGTTCCAAGGGTGTCCGCCGCGCCTCCCTCCCGGGGGGTGGCGGAACGCGTCAAGATCTCCCCGCTCGCCCGCAAGCTGGCATCCGAGAGGGGCGTGGACCCGGCCCGCGTTGCGGGAAGCGGCCCCGGGGGGCGCATCGTCAGGGCGGACATCGCCGCGGCGGCGGCATCCGGAAGCGCCACCGCCAACCAGCCCCCGGGCGCAGGCGTTGCGCCGGCCGCCTCCAGGGGCCCCCTGCAGGACGACAAGCTTGTCCCGGTGTCCATCACCAGGGGCACGATCGCGCGGCGCCTCCTGGAATCCAAGACCCAGATCCCCCACTACTATCTGGACATCGAGATCGACGCGGGGCCGCTCCTCGAGATGCGCGAGCAGCTTAACGCAGCCCTCGAGAAGGACGGCGTGAAGCTCTCCGTCAACGACTTCATCCTCAAGGCCTCGGCCGAGGCGCTGCGCCGCGTGCCCGCCGTGAACTGCTCCTGGGAGGGCAACGCGATTCGGTTCCACTCGGCGGCCCACCTCTCGTTCGCCGTGGCGATCGACGACGGCCTGATCACCCCGGTGATCCGCGATGCGCACATGAAGACGATCTTCGCAATAAGCTCCGAGGCGAAGGCGCTCGCCAAGAAGGCGAAGGACAGGGAGCTGGCCCTCGAGGAATTCACGGGCGGCACGTTCTGTGTGACAAACCTCGGGATGATGGGGATCGATCGGTTCTGCGCGATCATCAACCCCCCCAACGCCGCGATACTCGCGGTCGGGGCTTCCGTCCGCAAGCCGGTGGTGAAGGACAACGGGATTGCCATCGGCCAGAGGATGATGCTGACCCTTTCTGGAGACCACCGCGTCGTCGACGGCGCCGTCGGGGCCGCCTATCTCTCCGCCCTCAAGGACCTGCTTGAGAAGCCCGCGCTGTTGTTGATCTAGCAGGCCTTTTCCCAGGCCTTCGCCGACACGGGGTCGCGGCCCTCGTCATAATCGATGAAATCGAAGTAGGTCTCGATCGGCTTGTCCCCGAATCCGCCCTCCGCAACGCGCCGGTGCAGGCGCTGGACGACCTCCGGGGCGTCGCGCCAGCCCCGTTTCATCATGAAGGCGTTCCAAACGGCGCACTCGTCGTCCGAGCGCCGGGCGCCGCGCTTTTCCGCCCATTCGAGCACCTCCTCGTCGCTCCCTCCCTCGAGCGTGCGCCTCTTGATGTCGGCGTAGGAAAGGCGCAGGAAGCCGCAGCAGCGGGCGTCGAACATGCCCGGCTTGCTGTCGCCGAGGTTGTCGATGTAGTCGGCCGGCAGCCGGCCCAGGGAATGGAGGCGTATCTTGTCCAGCATCCGCCCGAAATACACGAGGCGACCGATCTTTTCGTAAGGGCTTCGTAGACCGGGGACGTTGGGCATGGGCAGTGGAATTGGCCGAGAAAAAGCCCGATGTGGCCGAAAAGGCAAGGCTCCTCGCCCCGGACCTCAGGCCTCCGCGCGCGCGCGCGCGTCAGCCTCGATCAGGCGCCTCAGCCGGTCAAGCTCGCCCCGGACCCTAGCCTTGACGGCGGGAAGCGCAGACGGATCCCCCACCTTGTCGGAGGCGAACAGGTAGAACTTCATCTTCGGCTCGGTCCCGCTGCCGCGGGCCGCAAACCTGCACCCGTTCGAGAGCGTCACGACGTACAGGTCCTGCTTGGGGATCTCCTCGCCGTCGGCATCGAGGATCCGCTCGCGGCCGAAATCCTGGAAGCCGGTCACTCTGACGTCGCCAAAGACCTGCGGCCGCGCCGTCCGGTACGTATCGAGAATCCGCCTGATCTTCGCGCTCCCGGTCGCGCCCTCGTAGTAGATGTTGATCGTGTCCTCGAGGTAAAAGCCGTACTTCAGGTAGAGCCGGTCGAGGTATTCGGGCACGGTCAGGCCCTGGCCCTTCACCCAGGCGCAAAGCTCCGCAAACATCAGGCACGCCGAATTCCCGTCCTTGTCCCGAACCCAGTCGTTCGGCAGGTAGCCGTAGCTCTCCTCGGTGCCAAAGACGAAGAACGTGCCGTGCAGGAGGTGCAGCCGCGCCCTCTCGGCAGGAGGCGTCCCATCGTAGTTCCAGCCGGGCCCCATGGCGTTCTTGAGGCGTTTCTCGTACGAGAGGATCTTTGCGCCGATCCATTTGAATCCGGTCAGCGTCTCGATCACCTTCACGCCGTGCGCGCGCCCAATCGCGTCCTGTAGCTGCGTCGTGACGAAAGTCTTGATGATGCAGGCGTTGGGCGAGCCCGCCTGAGGGATCGTCCCCTGCTCCTTGAACTTGGCGAGGCGGTATTCCGCGATCAGCGATCCGATCTGGTTGCCCGTGAGGAGCACCATCGCGCCGGACCGCCCCCGCACCGCGACACCCATCCGGTCGCAGTCCGGGTCGGTCGCCATCACCACATCGCACCGCCTGCGGTCAGCCGTGGCTACCGCCATCGTCAGGGCCTCGGCGTTCTCGGGATTTGGGGACTTCACGGTGGAGAAACGCGGATCGAACCCAAGCTGCTCCTTGACCTCCACGACGTTGCAGCCCGCGTGGATGAGCAGCGGCGAGCAGTGTACCGCGCCGGTCCCGTGAATGTTGGTGTACACAACCTTAAGCTTGGCGCCGCGCAGCATCGCCGGATCGACCACAGCGGTCGCGGCCACTTCGAGATAGGCGTCGTCCATGTCGCGCCCCAGGACAGTCACGCGGGCCAGGTCCTTTTGCAGGAATTCCGACACCATTCCGAGCGGCACGGCCGCCACGTCGGCGACGATGCCCCTGTCATGGGGCGGCACCACCTGCCCCCCGTCGACGAAGTAGGCCTTGAACCCGTTGTCGTGCGGCGGGTTGTGGCTCGCCGTGATCACGGCCCCCGCGTGGGCACCGATCCGGCGCACGGTGAAGCTCAGCTGCGGGGTCGGCCTCGGGCCATCGAAGATGAACGCCTCGCCCCCGAGCCGGGCCCAGGCCGACGCCGAGAGCTCGCAGAAATGCCTGGAATAAAACCGCACGTCATGCGCGATCACCAGGCGCGGCGCCGCGCCGTCGCCCCGCCCGCGCAGGTATTCGCGCGTGTAGCGGAAGAGCCCGATCACCGCCCGGGTCAGCGTGAAGTCGTTCATCATGTTGCTCCCGACCGCCGCGTGCTCCGGCACCCCGAATTCGCCCGGGGTACCGGTCTCGGCCGGTGTGGGGGCCACGCCGATCGTCCTGCCGCGGATGCCGCCGGTCCCGAATTCCAGCTCGCGGTAGAAGCGGTCGTTCAACTCGCCCCACAACTGCCTTTCCACGAGTTCCTCGATGCTCGACTGGGCCCATGAGGGCAGCCTCGCCGCAAGGCAGGCGGCGATGTTCGCCGCAGCGGCCGGCATGAGGTCACCCGCGCGCGCCGCGGATTCGATCTTCGACGACTGTGTCATAAGGGGGGCGCCTCGAGGCAAAGGCCGTCCGCAATCGCGGGTTTCACCGCAAGGCGGGCCCAGCTCTCGGCAAAGGATTCCTCATCGTAGCCGAACAGCGGCGAAACCTCCAGCGAGGCCCCCGGAAGGCCCGTGGAATCCGTCGGCACGAACGCGCCGGCCGAACGGAGCCACCGGGCGAACTGGCGAAGCTGGTCGGCGCGGCAGGTGGCGGGCGAATCTACGCCCTCGGCGTTCTTCACGGGCGAGAAATCGTCGGCGCGGCTTGTCTCGACGATGACCGGCCGCCTTGCGGACGGAAGTGCATCGAACACAAAGAGCTCGAACTTGACGCCGTTCGCCTTCTCCGGCCTCACCCCGCGGCCCTCCGCATCCACGGTGGCTACCTTCTTGTCCGCCCTGTGGAACGGGAGGCCGCCGGCGTCGCGCGCCATCCTTCGTATGAATTCCCGGTTGAAAACGTGGATCGCGATGCTTCCCGCCTCGTAGCGGAGCGCGCCCGTGGCCGGATCCCGCTCGCGCTGGAGCGCCAGGGGAAGGTCCGAATACTCGATTACGACAAGCTCGCCCCTGCGGATGCAGAAGTGCCCCAGCTTCTCCTCCGGGTAGGCCTTGGGCACGGTCTTGCTCGACATCTCGGACCCGCGGGTCAGGTGCCAGCCTATGAAAGCGGGGTCGATGCACCGGACAAGGGGGTTGTCCACCTGGAAATAGCTCAGGGTGTCGATCCCCTCTGAGGCCATCAGGTCGAGGGCCCCGCTGCGTTCGAGGGCCCTCAGCGACCCGCCGTGCCCGTCCGGGGAAAGCGCGAGCGAGCCCTGCGTCTCGAGGAGGATCTTCCCGGAGAAGTCAACGGCGGGCATCCGCCCCTGCCGGAAGAAGTGCACACGGGCCCGGTCTAGGCCGAAGTGCCCGTGCTCCTCGAAGAACGCCTCGGTCCGGGAATGGTTCTGGTGGCTGGTCATGATGAACCAGTGGAGCGGCCGCCCGAAACGCCTCCCGGCCGCCAGGATCTTCCAGGCGAAGACCTGGAAAAGCGACCGGTGGAGGACGGGCGTAACGGGAAAGGTTCCCTTCGGGCCGTCGAAGCCCAGGCGCGTTCCCTGGCCGCCGGCCACGGTGAACGCGGCGACCCTTCCCGCGCGCAGAGCGGACTCGCCGGCGGCCTTCGCCCCCGACCAGGCGGCGGGGTCGCCGCCGTGCGAGGGCAGGCGCTCGTAGGGCGCGGGGGCGAGCCCCTCCAGGTCCACCGACCGGGAGGCGCCGCCCGCGACAAGCGTCCGGACCAGGCGGTCGATCTCGCCGAGGTCGATCTCGGCGGCCTCCGACAGCAGCCGGGCCTGGGAGTCCGGAGGCAGTCTGTCGAAAAAGGCGAACACCCGTCCCTGTCCCGCACGCCGGAAGGAGTCGATGAGCCCGGTGGTGTCGCGAGTCATGCGCCGCTACTTGTCATTCCTCAGCACGGAGGACGGACCCGCCGAGCCTCTTGAATCATCGTCCTCGAACCGGAAAATGAACTCGTCGGGCTTGGCGTATCCCAGCCTGATCCGGATCACCTTGTCGACATACGCGGGGTCGGTCCGCAGGCGCTCGAGCACCCGCTCCTGGTCGCGCAGGTGCGCCTGCGCCTCGGCCAGCCTGCGCCGGTTCGCGTTCTCGACCTGCTCCAGCCGGCTGTATTCATCGTGAGCGTCCTTGAACAGGATCCCGCCCGCGAGGCCGAGGCCCGCGAAGAGCAGGACGTAGAGGCTCAGGATCACTTTGCGCAGATTCACGGATCTTTCACTTAGCCGGCCGCACGCAGTCCGAGGCGCGGGCTCGGCTCAGAGGCGAAGCGGTATGCCTTGCGGATGGTGGCCATTGCTTGCCTCCATTTTCAGTTTCCCGGGAACCGCGTCGAGTACCAAGTGCCTCGGCCGCGCGGCGGTTCAAACCGGCCCGCATGCCCGCCGGCCGGCGCCTGGAGACCGGCGGCGGACACCGCAGCGGCCCCATTTCCCCCGAAACCGCGCCCAAGGGGCCGAGCTTTTGGCGTGCGTTTTAGGGGCCGGTCCGGCTTACTCAATGGCTCACATGTATCTGAGCTTTTACGGGTTCAAGGAGATGCCGTTCAACGTCACTCCCGATCCGAAGTTTCTCTTTCTGAGCCCCACCCACCAGGAGGCGCTGCAGCACCTCAAGTTCGGCGTGCGCGAGCGCAAGGGTTTCATCGTGCTCATCGGGGAGGTGGGCTGCGGTAAGACCACGCTCTGCCGCCGCTTTCTCAACGAGCTCGACCCTGCCAGGTTCGACACTGCGCTCATCCTCAATCCGCGCGTGACTGAGACGCAGATGCTCAAGGCGATCCTGCGGGAACTCGGAGAGACGAAGCTGGCGCGGAGCCACGTGGACCTCGTCTCGCAGATGAACCGCGTGCTCCTGGAGCGGATCGGGCGCGGGCGCGACATCGTGCTCATCATCGACGAGGCCCAGAACCTTTCCACCGAGGTTCTCGAGCAGGTCCGCCTGCTATCCAACCTCGAGACCGACAAGCAGAAGCTGCTCCAGATCGTGCTCATCGGCCAGCCGGAGCTGAAGGACGTACTCGCGCGGGACGAACTGCGCCAGCTGCGCCAGCGCATCCTAGTCCACTACGAGCTTCATCCGCTGTCGCGTCGGGACATGATCCATTACATTCAGCACCGGCTTACCCTCGCCGGCGGCTCCGGGCGCCCGGCGTTCACTCCCTGGGCCCTCCGTGAGATCCACAAGGCCAGCAGGGGAATCCCACGCGTCGTCAACAACCTCTGCGACAAGGCAATGCTCGCGGCGTTCATCCGGGAGTCCGATGAGGTGAACTACTGGGACGCGCGGCGGGCCGCCCGCGACATGGACACCCTCACCAACTGAGCGCCCGATCATGAGCCTAATCAACGATGCGCTGAAGAGAGCGGCGCGGCAGCGGGCCGAGGAGCACGCTGACAGCGCGCCTCCGGCGCAGATGGGCCGCCGCAGGCGGATACCCCGGCGCGGGGAGCCCATGAGCGTTCAGACGCTGGTGCTTCTGGCCGGCGGCGCGCTCACCCTCATCGTTGTGTCCGTGGTCATCACCGGCGTCATAGTCACCGGCAAGCTTGAGTCGAAAGCGCCCGTCGCGGCCAGGCCCCAGTCCGCCCCTCCGAAGCCGCAGACACCGGCTGCCGTCGTGGTCCAGGTGCCCCGTGCCCCGGAAACGACCGCCCCGAAACCCAGCCCGCCTTCTCCAACGGCAGTGCCCGCCGTCGAGGCGCCGCCATCCCGGACGGCTGTGCAGGCCGCCCCCGTGGCCGCCGTGACCGTGGCCGAACCCCCCCCGGCCGCCGCCCAGCCCGCGGCATCCGAAACGATCCGTCCCACCGCGGCGCCTCAGCCAAGCCGAAGCGAGCAGGTCCAGAGCTTCGTCGACAGGATCCGGGTCACGGGGGCCCGGGCGGCGGGAGCCGAAAGCAAGGCGCTCGTGGACGGGCACGTCTACCGCGTGAACGACATGCTCGACCGCACGCTGGGGATAAGGCTCGTGAAGGTCGACCCGGACCACCTTACCCTGGTGGATTCGGAGGGCGCGACCTACATAAAGAACTTCTGAGGCGCGGGCGCCCCCGCCCGCCGGCAGGATGTCAGAACGCGGTCTCGGGGGGTGCAACCACCTGCCAGAGGGTCTTTGCCGTGATCTGGAGGTCGAGCCACACGGACCAGTGGGTTATGTAATAGACGTCCCAATAGACCCTGCGCCGGACCATCTCCTCCTCGAGCACGGCCCCGCGGTAGCCCAGGCTCTGCGACAGGCCCGTGATTCCCGGCTTCACCAGGCTTCGTATCCGGTAACCCTGGGTCTGCTGGCGGAATTCCTCGTCCAGAAGGGGCATGTACGGCCGGGGGCCCACGATGCTCATCTCGCCGACGAGCACGTTCCAGAACTGGGGAAACTCGTCCAGGCTGCGGCGGCGCATGAACCTTCCGAATGGGAAGACCCGCTGGTCCTCGGTAAGCGCCTGCTTCGACTCCGCGGCCGCATCGCCCGTCGAGACAAACATCGAGCGGAACTTGAGCATGCAGAACACCTCGCCCCGCCTTCCCCTCCGCTCCCGCGCGTGGAAAAGGGGGCCGGGCGCCTGGAGCCTTTGCATCACCGCCACCCAGGCGCACAGCGGGGGCAGGATGAGAGCGACTACGGGCAGCGCCACCGCCATGTCGAAGCAGCGCTTGATGATCCGGTTGAACGGATCCTCAAGGGGCTCTTCCTGAAGCGTGTAGAAATGCCGCCCCTCCTCCGTCACGGGCACGAGCGGCTGGGTGTAGCGCGCCTCGATGTCGCTGTGGATCAGGAGGCGGCAGCCGCGGTCCCGGCATGCGGCTATGACCCATCCCGCCTCGGCGTCGGTGGCCGGCAATTCGAGCATGATCACCTGGCCCACCAGCGCCTCGTCCAGCACCCGGGGCAGATCGGCCAGCCTGCCAAGCCACGGGATCGACAGCGCCCCGGGCTGTGACGGGGGTTGCTCGGGCGAGAGCAGGCCCACCGGATGGATCCCGAGGGGCTCCTTGTTCGCGATCCACTCGGCGAGCTTGGCGAAGGATTCCGGCTTGCCGATGAAGACGGTCGGGAGCCGATGTCCCTTCTGGAAGACGAAGCGGGCAAGCCTGCCCGGGGCCCACGCGTTGAGGAACACGAGGCCGACCCAGCACCACACGAGGAACGTGCCCAGGAAAAGCCTGCTGATCCTGTGGTCCTGCGTCGCAAACATCATGGTGAAGACGAGCAGCGCCATGAGTGTCACCTGGCGGAATGCAAGCCTCGCCGAGCCCCCAAGGTCGGGCAGGTGGAACCGGGCCGCCAGCCGGCGGGACACGTCGCGCGCGCAGAGCAGCATCCCGCCGATGACGCAGAAGAAATACGGAAGCAGGTTCACCTCGCGGCTCAGGTGCACGAACGGGACGTGGTAGATCAGGTTCGCGTAGGCCCAGAAGAACGCCCCGACGAACACCGTGACCGTAGCGGCGTGAATGTTGGCGAGTCCGCGCGCGCGCGCGTCGATCATCGGCGCCCCCTCTTCCTGCCGAGCCAGGCCTCGATCCACCTGACCGGGCGGGTGTTGACCACGTTTTCCCGCGTTAGCCAGCCCTTGCGGGCAGCGTTGATCCCCGCCCTCACGTATTCCAGGTCCTCCGCACGGTGCGCGTCGGGATTGATCGAGCACGCCAGGCCCCGCTCGGCCGCCCGCTTCCAGAGCCGCCAGTCCATGTCGAGGCGGTATGGGTTGGCGTTCAGCTCGATGACGACGTCGTTGGCGATGGCGGCGTCGATCACCTTCGCGGCGTCCACCCGATAGGCCTCCCGCTGGAGCAGCAGCCGGCCGGTCAGGTGCCCGAGCATCGTGACGTGCGGACGCTCCAGCGCACCCACGATCCGCGAGGTCATGGCGGCCTCGTCCTGGCCGAAGGCGCTGTGGACCGAAACGACCACATAGTCCAGCCGGGCGAGCGCGGCGTCGTCGAAATCAAGGCTTCCGTCGGACAGAATGTCGCACTCGGTCCCCGCAAAGATCCTGGTCTTGAACCGGCGCGATGCGTTCAATGCGTGGATCTCCGCCACCTGGCGCAGGAGGCGCTCCTCGGTGAGCCCCCTCGCCTGGCGGCTCGACTTCGAATGGTCGGCGATCCCGATGTATTCCCAGCCGAGCGCCTCGGCCGCAGTCGCCATCTCGCGAAGCGTGTTGCCTCCGTCGGACTCGGACGTGTGGTTGTGGAACGCGCCGCGCAGGTCGGACAGCTCGACGAGCCTGGGTAGCTCGCCCTTCTCGGCCGCGTCGATCTCGCCCATCCCCTCCCGCAGCTCCGGAGGGATATACGCCAGCCCCAGCGCGCGGAAGATCTCCGCCTCGTCGGCGGCCGGCACCCCGTCCCCGTGTTCCGCCTTGTCCCGGGCTGTGCCTTCCCCGGCGGACCTCACGAGGCCCCACTCGCTCAGGCTCATCCCCCGGTCGAGGGCGCGCTGGCGCATCTCCACGTTATGGTCCTTCGACCCCGTGAAATGGTGCAGCGCGAACGCAAACTGCTCGGAAGGGACGATCCGCAGGTCGGCCTGGAGGCCGGCCTCGATGCGCACGCTCGCCTTCGTCTCGCCCTTGGCCGTGACTTCCCGGACGCCGGCCCGCCCGGTGAACCAGTCGATCACCGGGGTGGCCTCCCGTGCCGCGACTATGAAATCGAGGTCGCCGATCGTCTCGAGGCCCCGCCGCAGGCTGCCCGCTATTTCGGCCCGGCTCACCTGGGGCAGGGCCCGGAGCCCGGCGGCGATCGGCTCTGCCACCTGGATGGCGTCCCACCAGAGGTGCCGGCGGGAATAGGCCTCCGCGTTGCGGATGCCGGTCAGGATCTTCTCCTGGGTCTTCTCCCCGAACCCGTCCAATGCCGCCACCCGCCCTTCCCTGCAGGCCTTTTCAAGCTCCGAGACGGAGGTCACGGCGAGATCGCGCCTCAGGGCGGCGATCTTTTTTGGGCCCAGGCCGGGAATCTTCAGCATCTCGACCAGCCCCGGCTCTATCGAGGCCTTCAGCCGGTCGAGGAATTCGAGGCGACCCGTGGCGTGCAGTTCGCCGATCTTCGCCGAAAGCGCCTCGCCGATGCCCTTGACCTCCTGGAGGCGGCCCTCCGAGACGAGCCTCTCGAATTCCTCCTTCTCGAGGCCCTCGATCGCCCTCGCGCCGGCCGAGTAGGCCCGAACCTTGAACGGATTCTCGCCCTTGAGCTCCAGAAGGATGCCGATTTCGGCGAGCACGTCCGCGATCTCGGTCTTGGTCATCCGCCTATTCCAGACGGCCACGCCGGCAAGTTCAACGCCGTAACACGGGGACGGGCCATTCCTTTGAGATGTTGCTAACATGGCCGGGAATCGTTCGCTATCCCCGATGCCCTTCTATTACGACAGGACGGTCCACTTCGCGGATACGGACGCCGCGGGTGCCGTCTTCTTCGCCAACTACCTGGCGATCTGCCACGAGGCCTACGAGGAGTCCCTCTTGGCATCGGGAATCGACCTCAAGGCCTTCTTTGCGGACCACGGGATCGTGGTTCCGGTGTCGAAAAGCGAGGCAGAATACAGCCGGCCCCTTTCCTGCGGCGACAAGCTCCGCGTGAGCGTGCAGCCGGCGATGCTGTCGGACGACGCGTACGAGATACGCTTCGAAATCACGCGGCTGGGCGCTCCCGGCAAGAGGGCCGCCCGGATCCGGACGGAGCACGTGTGCATCGATTCGGGCACGCGGGCGCGGAGGGCCCTCCCGGAGCCGCTGGCGGCCTGGGTGCGCGCGGGCTGAACACGCCCGGGTCACCGTTCCGCAGCGAGCCGAGCCAGCTCGGCGCGGTCGATCTTGCCTTGGGCGTTGCGCGGCCACGGCGAGATGCTCGCGTACTTCTTCGGGCGCTTGAACGCCGCCAGCCCCGAAAGCGCGGCCTCGAGCCTGTCCCGCCTGGGCGCATGCGGGCCGGCGGGATGGCAGGCGACAACCCGTTGGCCCCACTCGGGATCCGGGAGCCCGATCACGGCGACGTCGTCGAACTCCCCGCTCGAACGCAGGGCAGCCTCCACCTCGGCGGGCGAAACCTTCTTCCCGCCCGTCATGATGATGTCGTCGCTCCTGCCCAGGATGTGCAGGCTCCCGTCCGGATCGAGGGCTCCTATGTCGCCTGTGGTCCACGACCGCTCGCGCAGCATCTCGGGATAGTAGCCGCGGTAGAGCGACTCGCCGGCGACCCTGACGATCCCGCCCTCCGCCAAGTCGATGCGCGCGTGAGGAAGCGGCTCCCCGCATCCCCGACGGCCGCCGAGGAACTGCTCCGGCCTCAGGGCTGCGACCATGGCCGCTGTCTCCGTGGCCCCATAGCTCGGCGAGAGCGGCAGCTCAAGCCGAGCGGCCTTCTCGACCAGCCCCTCCCAGGCTGGCCCGCCGCCGACAAACACGATCCGGAACCTCCGGAGCCAGGCGACCGCGCCTCCCGAGGCCAGGAGCCGTTGCAGCTGAGTTGGGACAAGCGATATGCAGCAGCCCGGCGGGATGTCGGGGGGATAACGCCCCGCCTCGATATCCTTCCAGGCCCACGGGATGAAGGACCCGCCGGTCAGCGCGCTTCGCATCCAGGCCATGAATCCGCTCACGTGGTGCAGGGGTAGAACGCACACCGAGCTCACGCGCTCCATTCCGAAATGGCGGCGGAAACCATCCACGGCTGCAGCGATGGTCCAGCCGTCATGCCTCGCGAACTTGAGCCCCCCGCCCGCGCCGCCGCTGGGTATCATTAGCCAGCCGCGGTCCGCGCATTCTCCGGTTGCGAGGAGGCGGGCCAGCTCGGCGCGCTCCGCCGACCGCCAGGAGGGGTTGGCAAGGAAGAGGTTTCCCCCGCGCGCAGCGCCCTCGGCAAAAGAGGCCATGAATGCCGCGGGATCGGCCTCCTCTATTGCCCTGGGACTCCCGCCCGCGCCCGCCGCGGCCGCCCCCAGCCGCCCGGCTAATTCGCCGCGTTCCATAGGGCCTCCGGATCGATCCGATCCACGTCCTCGAGCTGGATGAATGGGGAGCAGCGGGGGCCGTCGAAGGCCGGGTCCGCGAAAAGGGGCCAGACGCCGAACCCGAGCGCCGGGGTCGTTCCCGGCCATGAAAATGCCGCTCGCAGGGCCGCCTGGGCCCCGATCCCGGTCTCGAGCGACGACGAGAACACAACTCGCGCCCGCGCTGCGGCAAGCCTCCCAAGGACCCCGCGGACGTCCCCCAGGAGCGCGGGCTTGACGACGAAATAGCCCGGCCATCCGGCGTCGAGCCACCTCGCGACATCCCCATCGCCCCGAATCGACTCGTCGAGCGCTATGGGGACGGGATAATCCGCGGAAAGCCCCGCGAGCTGGTCGTCGGCCCCCCTGGAGTCGTGCGAAACCGGCTGCTCCACGAACTCGACGGGCCGGTCCGCGCAGCGGCCGAGCCATCGCTCCGCGGTGCGCAGGTTCCAGGCCCCGTTCGCATCCAGCCGGATCCTGGAGGCCCCCGGCAGCCCCGCGACCAGGTCGTCGAGCATGGCCATCTCGTCGTCGGCAGCCGCCACGCCCACCTTCCACTTGAACACCCTGAATCCGGCGTTCGCCTTCTGCGGTCCGTCCGCCAGCGCCGCGCGCCCCGGAGGAAGGAGCGCGGCCACCCCCAGGCTGCGGTGCCTCGGCGGGTCCGGCGCGCCCCCCATCGCGCACGCGATGGCGTTTCGGACCGTGCAGAGGTTCGCCGGCACGCGTGACAGCACCCCCGCGTCGACGCGCTTCCCAAGGGAGCGGCAAAGAGCCTCGGCGGCGGCGACTGACTCGGTACCGGACGAAGGGATTGGAGACGCCTCCCCGCAACCCGTCGAACCGTCGGGACGCTCCATCCGGACATACAGGCCCTCCCGGACCCGCCATGTCCCGGCCGAAGTCCGGACGGGCGCGCGGAAAGGGAGCGAGTAGCGGCGGTACGCGAACGAAAAGTCCATTTTGTTTGCAGTTTCACTGAACGGCATTAATTCGTTGCCGGCAACCCATGAACAAGGTTGCGAAGAAGGACCTGTCGGCCGTCGACCGCCAATTCTACGTTCCGGCGGACGAGTTTTTCCGCGCGAACATCCCCACGGCGCTCACCTTCGACGACGTCACCCTCGCGACGCTGTACTCGGAGATCCTCCCCAAGGACGCCGACACCTCGACCTCGATCTCCGACTCGCTGGGGCTCCAGATCCCGATCATCTCATCCGACATGGACACGGTGACCGAGAGCCAGATGGCGATCGCCATGGCTCTCAACGGGGGCATCGGCCTCATCCATTTCAACATGACCGCCAAGGACCAGGTGGCGGCGGTGGCCCGCGTCAAGCGGCACATCCACGGCCTCATCAGGGACCCAATCACGGTGAGCCCCTCCCAGACTATTGGGGACGTGCTGGCGATGATCGACGCAAAGCGCTACCGCTTCTCGACATTTCCCGTCGTGGACGGCGAGGGCCGCCTCCGCGGCCTTCTCTCCGGCAACACCGTGAAGGAGCGCTACCGGGCCAAGAATGTGGCCGACGTCATGACGCCCCGCTCCCACCTCGTCACGGAACGCGAATCCAACGTGGCCAAGGACCCGATAATGGCCGCGGACCGGTTCTTCAGCGCCAACGTGGGGATCAACAAGATGCTCTTGGTCGACCGCAGCGACCACCTGCGCGGCCTCATGACGGCGTCGGATGTCGAAAGGATAACCGGCGAGGCAAAGTCCCGGAGGAAGCCCGCGAGAGACTCCCAGTTCAGGCTGGTCGCCGGCGCGGCGCTCCTGCCAAAGCGCAAGCCAGACGGGACCCTCGACCGGGAGGCCATCGTCTCCCATGTGGGCAATCTCGTCGACGAGCACGTCGACGCCGTGGCGGTGTCGACCGCCCATGGCCACACGTCCGGCGTCGGCGAGGTCGTGAGGCTTGTGCGCGGCGCCTTTCCGTCCATCACCCTCATCGCCGGCAACGTGACCAGCGCCGCGGGCGTCGAGTATCTCGCCGACTGCGGCGCGGACGCCGTCAAGATCGGCCAGGGCCCCGGCTCCATTTGCACGACGCGCATCGTCGCCGGCGTCGGCATTCCGCAGCTGACCGCGCTCTTCGTCGCGTCCACCGCCGCCAGAAGGAGGGGCGTCCGCATCCTTGCCGACGGGGGCATTACCAAGTCGGGCGACGTCGTGAAGGCGCTCACCATGGCCGACGCCGTGATATGCGGAGGCGTGCTGGCGGGGTGCCGCGAGGCTCCCGGTGAAATCATGGAAATCGGCGGCAAGGTCTACAAGCAGTACCGGGGGATGGGTTCCCTCTCGGCGATGAAGGCCGGCAGCGCAGCGCGGTATGGCAGGGACCGGGAGGACAGCCGCAAGGTGGCGGCGGAGGGAATCGAGGCCCTTAAGGAGGTCAGCGGTTCCGTGGACGACGTTCTGACGAGCCTCATCGGCGGGGTGCAAAGCGGGATGGGATACCTGGGCGCCAGGACGCTCGCCGACCTGCGCAGGAAGGCCCGATTCGCGCGCGTCAGCCCGGCGGGCCAGAAGGAAGCCGGCCCGCACGATGTGGTTGAGGTCTCGACGCGCAGCAACTAGGACATTGGGGCGGACCGGGCAGTTGAGGCTTGCCCTCGGCCCGGGCCTCACCAATCCAATCCCCTGCAACGGGGGTCCTGGACTTCGGTTGCCGAAATCTCCATGTCCCTCCTCCCCTTCTCCAGCCAGCTCATCGCGGACGTAGGCATTTCCCTCGGGGACGAGGGCAAGGGTCGCCTGGTGCCCGAGATCGCGGAGGAGCTCCGCTCCACCCGAAGCCCGGTGACCGTTGTCATGAAGGTCAACGGAGGCGCCAACGCCGGCCACACCGCGGGCGGCGTCAAACTCAACCTGCTCCCCGCTGGCGTCGTCGCGAAGGAGATTCCGCACCTCGCAATAGGGAGCGGCGTGGTCGCGGACCCCCGAAAGTTCCTCTGGGAGGCCGTCCCGCTCGAGCGCAAGGGATTCGCGGTGTTTAACAGGCTCCTTATAGACGAGCGCACCATGATTTCGGACCTCACGCACCGGCTGCTCGATCTGGCCGAGGAGGACTACCGCATCAACGTGCTAGGCGAGGAGCCCCGCGGCTCGACGGGACGCGGGATTTCGGCCGCCTACAGCGAGGAGACGGGGCACTGGCAGATGCATTTCTCGGACTTTCTCGCCGGGCCCAATTTCTTCGCGCGAAAGCTGGCGCAGCGGGCCGAACGCGCGTGCCGGATGGCCCGCCATGTCTACTGCGTGAGCGAATCGCCGTGGAACGGGTACTTCGACAGGCTCACCGAGGCCGAGCTCCGCGCGAACGCGGAGACGATTTCGGACGGCGCCCTCGGAAGGGACGAGTTTGATTTCCTCCAGTTCCGCGGGAAGGAGCCGTTCACCCTGAATATCGAGCGCCTCACGGCCGTGTACTGGAAGGCCGGGACCGCGCTGGGGCGCAACATCGGCGAGGTGCGAGAGTTGATCCTGCGGGAGCTGCGCGAGGGCCACACTATCGTGGGCGAATTCGGGCAGGCCTACTGGCTGGACAAGCGCCACGGGTTCTCCCCCACGTCGTCGCACACCTACACGCCGGAATTCTTCGAGAGCGCGAACATCCCCGTGCAGCCGATCCACACGTTCGGGGTTGCCAAGGCGTACGACACCAAGGTCGGAACCCACACGTTCCTCACGCAGATGGAGGAGACCCACCCCCTGAGCGTTAAGCTGAAAAGGCTGGAATACGGCACGAGCACGGGCAGGCAGCGCATGGTCGGGTGGTACGATGCGGTCGAGAAGGGAGACGCACTGCGCTACGGCGGATTCCAGGATCTGATGATCAACAAGCTCGACGCCCTGACCTGGTCGGGGGACTGGAAGGGCGACCTGCTGGTCTGCGCGGCCTATGAAGCGGGGGACGGTGAACGCTTCGCGCACGTCCCGAGGAATGAGGCCGTGCGCAAATTGCTTCGGCCCGTCTATAATCGCTTCCCCGGTTGGGCCGAGGACATATCGGGCGTCCGCCATTTCGCGGACCTTCCGGCGAACGCACGGCGGTATGTGGCCGGCATGGTGAGGGCCATCCTGGAAGTCGCATATGAAGGGGTATCCTGGCCCGCGAATCTTCCCAATCTGCGGTATCTCGGCGTCGGGCCGGGGACCTCGCAGATCATCAAGGACGTGCCCTCGACCGAGGAACTTGTTCGGATCGCCTGACCGGACGCTTCTGGGGCGGCCCCGCCGGCCGCCTAAAAATCCTGAAGCCTTCCCTCGCCCCGGCCCCGCTGGGGTTCCAGGCGCGCAAGGACCTCGCCGAGAAGGTAGATCGAGCCGGTCACGACGATCACATCGTCGCCAGCCCCCGCCGCGCAGGCCCCCGGGCCCGGGAACAGTTCCTCCACGGTGGAGCGCACGGTCGTTCCCCGGAATGTCCCGGGGAGGACGGATTCGAGCTCCGCATGGCTGGATGCGCGCGGCTGCTGCGGCACCACCAAGTGGATTTCGCAGCAATGCCGGCAAAGCACCTCGAGCAGGGGCCTCGCCCGCGTAACTCCCAGCGCCCCAAAGATGGCGACAGGCGAACGCCCGGTTTCGGCCCGCAGACGGGCGAGGTTGCTGTCAAGGACACCCGCCCCTTCGGAATTGTGCGACGCGTCCAGAATCGCAAGGCGGCCGCCCAGGCTGGTGCGCTGCCAGCGGCCCGGCCAATCCACGGCATGCAGCCCGGACTCGACCGGCTTGGTCGATACCCCGAACCCGTGCGGGAGAAGGCCGGCCGCGAGCGTTGCCGTCGCCGCGTTCCACCGCTGGTAGTCGCCCTCGAGGTTCGTGACGGGGTAGCGTGCGATGTCATCCCCGTATTCCTCCCTGACCGAGACAAGCCGCGCGCCCCTGGACGCCGCCAGACCGCGCAGGGTCGCCTCGGCCTCGGGCGGCATCCGGCCGATCACGACGGGGCGCCCCGGCTTGATGATGCCGCCCTTTTCGGCAGCTATCGCTTCAAGCGTGTTTCCCAGCATGTCGCAATGGTCCAAGCCGATGGATGTCACGACGCACACCTCGGGCTCCACGATGTTGGTCGCGTCAAGACGGCCCCCGAGGCCGACCTCGATCACGCTGCAATCGCACGACCTCCTCGCGAACTGCAGGAACGCCATCGCCGTCATGAACTCGAAGAAGGTCGGCCTGTCATCGAGCCCTCCCTCGGACGCGATCCGGTCCGCCACGGGCTGCAATTCCCTCACGTAGGTAATGATCTCCTCCTCGGACAGGATCCGGCGGTTGACCTGGACCCGCTCGCCGAGGCGCACCAGGTGGGGCGATGTGTAGAGACCCGTGCGCCGTCCCGCGGACCGAAGGATGGATTCCAGCATCGCGGAGACGGACCCCTTTCCGTTCGTTCCAGCGACGTGGATGCACGGGACCGCCCTCTCGGGCTGCCCGAGCAACTCGGAGAGGATGCGCATCCGGTCGATGCCGAATTTCACGCCGGCCGTCTTCAGGCCGAACAGGTACTCCTGGACCGCCGGATAGCCGGCCAACGACAATTCGGACCTCATTGCCGGATTCAGCTCAGGCGCCGGTAACCGCCGGTTCCTTCTTGATATAGAGGGCCGAGAGGATGTCCCTGATGCGGTCGCGCATATCGATCCGGCTCACGATCTGGTCGACTAGGCCGCGCTTGAGGAGAAACTCCGCTGTTTGGAATCCCGCGGGCAACGTCTGTTTCGTGGTGTCCTTTATCACCCGCGCACCCGCAAAACCTATGAGGGCTCCGGGTTCCGCAAGAATCACGTCCCCAAGCGTTGCAAAGCTGGCAGTCACACCCCCCATGGTCGGGTGCGTCAGCACGGAGATAAACGGCAGCTTTGCCTGGGACAGCCTGCCAAGTGCCGCGCTCGTCTTCGCCATCTGCATCAGGGAGTAGATCCCTTCCTGCATCCGGGCGCCTCCGGAGGCGCTGATGATTACGCAGGGAATCTTCTTTTCCAGGGCGTCCTCGATGGTCCGCGTTATCTTCTCCCCGACTGCGGAGCCCATGGCGCCTCCGCAGAACCGGAAATCCATGACCGCGATCGCCACCGGTATTCCATGGATCGCTCCCGTCCCGCAGACCACCGCCTCGGGCAGGCCACTCTCCCGCTGGTACCGTTTGATGCGTTCGGGATAGGGTTGCGAATCGACGAACTTGAGCGGGTCGCTGGATCGCACATCAGCGTGACTCTCCACGAAAGAGCCCTCGTCCAGAAGCTTTGCAATCCTCTGGAGCGCAGCAATTTGAAAATGGTGCCCGCTCTTCGGGACGACCATTTGGTTGTCCTCGATTTCCTTGTTGAAGAGGATTTCCCCGGTGACCGGATCCTTGGTGTAGAGGCCCTCCGGGATGTCCTTTTTCTTCGTCCTTCGAACCGAGTAGGTCGGCTTGTCGAAATGCATGAAACGTGCGGGGAAAGACGGTGCTGCAACCCCAATTCAGTGGCAACCGAATTCGCGGTTCAGCGGTACAGGACCCGCCGAAGGAACAGCCCCTGCGAAGGGGCCGTCTGGATTCGGGCCGTGCGAACCCCTGCCAATAGGAGGGCCCTGATCTCATCGGGCGTGAGTTTTGCTTCGCCCGATGCGACAAGCGCCCCCACCAGCCGGCGCACCATCTTGTACAGGAACCCGTCCGCCTCCGCCACAACGCGCACATTGAGTCCGCGGGCCAAGACCTCGAGCCGGCGCAGGTCCCGGACGGTGTCGGCGTCCTCGCCGGGCTCCGCCCCGTTCAATGCTGAGAACGCCCTGAAATCGTGCCTGCCCTCCAGAACGGCCGCCGAAGCCCGCATCGCGCCGAGGTCCAATGGCCGCAGGATCGCCCAGCAATACGGCCGTGTGAACGGGTCGGCGTCCCCCAGGTGAATATGGTATGAATACACCTTTCCAGTGGCGGAGAAGCGCGCGTGAAATCCAGGCGCGACCTCCCGGATTGAAACGATCTGGATCGCGCGGTGCAGTCCGTTGCGCAGGGCGGCGGCAAGCTTGCCGGGGCCGTGCTGCCACGCAGCGTCAAAGTGGAAGACCTGCCCGGTCGCATGAGCGCCGGCATCGGTCCGCCCGCTGCCGTGGATGCGGGTGTGAACTCCAAGCACGCTCTTTAAACGCGCCTCCAAGACGTCCTGGATCGCCGATCCGCCCGGCTGGCTCTGCCACCCTGAGAACTCGGTCCCGTCGTAGGCGCAAACGCATTTCCAGCGGCTCATGGCTCGCGAGCGGGTGCGGCGCCCCCCGGCGCGATCCCGTCGAGATAGTCCTGCAGAATGATCGTCGCGGCCCGCGAGTCCACCAGGCCGGTCCCCCGGACCGCCCTTCGCTTTGCCGGGGCGATCGTCAACTCGGCCTCGTAGCTCGTCAGGCGCTCGTCTATAAGGTGCACGGGAACCCCGAACTCAGACCGGATCCTCCGGGCGAGGGCCTCCACCTCCAACGCCTTGGGCCCGGACGAGCCGTCCATGTTCAGCGGAAGGCCCATGACGACGTCCGTCACGCGCCTTTCCCTCAACAGCGCGGCGAGACGGGCCCAACGCCTCAGCGGATCCGCCGCAACGAGGGCGGGCAGCGGCGTCGCAACCCCCAGGTCATCGCCATAGGCGACGCCGATCCTTCGGGTTCCGTAGTCTATGCCGAGGCAGCGCATGGAAACGCGGCATTCAGACCGCCAACTCGGGATGGGCCGAGGCATAGGCCCGCGCGGCCTTTGCAAAGGCCGCCTTGACGAGGGAGGTCACTGAACCCGGGCCGGTCTTGAACGCTATATCGTCTATTGCGCGCACCGGGACAATATCCTTGGTCGTCGAGAGCAGGAAGCACTCGTCCATCGAGCGCAGGTCCGCGGGGCGAATCGTCTCCTCCGAGGCGGCGACTCCCGCCGAGGCGGCGATCCCGCCGAGAACGAGGCTGCGCGTGATCCCCCCGAGGATGCCTGCGGCGAGGGGCGGAGTGACGATCCCGCCGCCCCGCACAAACGCAATATTGGAGACGGCGGCCTCCGTCACCTCCCCGGCCAAGTTGAGGATGACCACGTCGTCCGCACCGCGCGCGCGCGCCTCGCGCAGACACAGGAGGTTGTTGAGGTAGTTCCCGGTCTTCCATGCGGGATCCAGGCTCTGGGCCGGGTTCCTGCGGAGGGACGTGGCCGTCGAGAGGCGGAGTCCGCCGCTCAGCGCCTCGTGGGGCGTCTCCGGGCAAGGCTGGACCAGCACGACAACGTCCGGATTCTCCGCCAGCGCGATATCAAGCCCTATTGCCCCGGCGCCGCGTGTTATCTGCAGTCGGATATAGAGATCCCCCGGCCCGGGGATTTTCGCACGATATGCAGACACGGTGCGACGGATCTCCGAGATCATCTGCTCGGGGGTGAACGGGAGGCGCATATGCAATGCCTCCGCCGATGCCCGGAGCCTCCTCCAGTGCTCCTCCCATGCAAATATAACGCCGTGATACGTACGCCACACCTCGTAAACCGCGTCCCCGTAGAGGAATCCCCTGCTCAGCGGCGAGATCGACGGTTCGCTCGCCGGATGCAGGCGCCCGTTCGTATTGGCTTGAATATAGTGGGTCGGCATGTTCGGGGCACCCAGAAATAGACGGCCCCCGCCTTACATAGCGGGGGCCGGTCGCTGCTGGCGGAACTGCGCCGGCTTCAGGCGCGCGGCTTCACCATTCCCAGGGCCTTCTTGATGTTCTGGACGCTTGGAAGCGAGATGCCCAGAGCCTTTGCGATCTGCGATCCGGTCTTCCCGGACTCGACAAGCTTCTTTACGCCGGCACGCGTCTCGTCGGTGATGACAGCGCGCTTTCTGCGCTTCGCCTTCGACGCGGACTTGGCGGGCTTCGCCCGGCGGGCCTTTCGCGCCGGTCCCGACGCAGACTTCAACGCCTTCACGAATTCATTCAGTGTGGCGTAGCCGTAGGTCTTGTGGAGCACCGCCAGTTCCTTGTGAAGACCCTTGGCAATTGACTTCTCAAGCGCGGCTATCTTGGCCTTTGTCACTTCGAGTTCCTTGATCTGTTTTGTTACCATGGTCCTATTATCGTCACCTTCCCGTCACAATATAGCAAGCTTTATACATTCGATATTTGCCAATTAGTGCGGCGGCGGCGACGACGGGACCGGGGCTTTACTCTGGACCGGGACGGGACGTAATATCAGTCCGCCATGGAACGCATCGATACGGCGCGGGAGGCGTCTTTTGCCACAGGGACCCGCCTCTTCGTGTGCCTACTCGCGGTCGCTCACGCGGCGGCCTTCGGGTCGATCTGGGTCCAGTCCGCCGGATTGATCGGTCCATCGGGGATACTGCCGGCGAGCCGCTTCCTTTCAGCCGCCCACGAACAGTTAGGCCCCCGGGCATGGTTCGAGGTTCCCTCGCTCTGCTGGATATTCGGCGCCGGCCGCTTCATCGATGTCCTTTGCGGCCTTGGGATCGGCCTTGCCCTGCTTCTTTTCTGCGGCTTCGCCCCGGCCCTGTGCCTTGCGCTCCTTTGGGCCTGCTACCTCTCGCTCGTATCCGCCGGGCAGATCTTCTTCGATTTCCAGTGGGACGCCCTCCTCTTGGAGAGTACGCTCGTTGCGCTCTTCCTTGTGCCGTGGACGCTGGGGCGCGCGCCGCGCCCCTACGATCCGCCCCGCCTGGCGCGTTATTTGATATGGTGGCTGCTTTTCCGCCTCATGTTTCTCTCGGGAGTCGTGAAACTGGCAAGCGGCGACCCCGCGTGGAGGCACCTGTCAGCCCTCACCTTTCATTACCAGACCCAGCCCCTCCCGACGCCGCTCGCATGGTATGCGCAGCAACTCCCGGAGTGGTTCCAAAAGGCCTCCTGCGCGGTTATGTTCGCGATCGAGCTCGCGGCGCCGCTATGCATCCCGGGGCCGAGGAGTTCGAGGCACCTTGCAGCCCTGGCCCTGATTGCGCTCCAGATCGCGATCGCCCTGACCGGGAACTACGCCTTCTTCAATCTGCTCGCCGTCGGCCTTTGCCTTACATGCCTGGATGACGGGTGGTGGCGACGGGTGCTTCGCATCCATGACGGCGATGCTGGCCAGGCCCGCGGCGCGGCCAGCCGGCCAAATTCGACGGTGCTCCGCTATTTCGCCGCGTTTTCCGTAGGCGTGACCTTCTTTGAAGCCGCCGCCTCGGTGTCCCCCGGCGCAGCGGCGTCCCCGATTGTCCGGGCCGTCGCGAACACGGTGGGGCCCCTCCGGAGCTTCAACAACTACGGTCTTTTTGCAGTGATGACCGTCGAGCGCCCGGAACTCGTGATCGAGGGCACCAATGACGGCCTCGATTGGCGGGAGTACGTACTTCCCTACAAACCCGGCGACCTGGCGCGCCGGCCCCCCTGGGTCGCGCCACACCAGCCTCGCCTTGACTGGCAGCTCTGGTTCGCAGCACTCGAGTCCCCGGATGCCAATCCGTGGGTTGAAACCTTGTGCGAGCACATCCTTAGGGGTGATTCCGCGGTGCTTGGTCTCTTTTCCCGAAATCCGTTTCCTGGCCGTCCCCCGGCCTACGTGAGGGTCGTGCGCTACAGGTACGAGTTCACGGACGGTTCGGAGCGTGCGCGGACCGGAAATTGGTGGCGAAGGACCCCCATCGATTTCTATATTGCGCCCGTGTCCCTTCCCCACGACTCCAGATGAACCCGTCCGGGCGCGAACAGTTCGTCGGCCTGCTTAGGGAAGCAGTCCTCGGCGGATCGCTGGTGAAGCTGACCCTTGGCAAGCCCCTCGGAAGGGACCCGACGCTCGGGAACCTGTTCGTGCGCCCCGTCATCCTCAAGTCGGGCCCCCAGCTTGCCTTCGTGTGGCGCTATGAGACAAGGGACATCACGAAGAACCATGGCGCTGCGGAGGCCCTCCGCCTCCTTGAGCATCTGATCGGGTCGGATTTCCTGGATGCCCACCTCTTCACGACGGCGCAGAGCGTGCAATTGCAGACGGGATCCGGGAAACCCAGGCTCCGCATCAGAACCCTGGGCGGTGCGTCCGCCACCGCCGTGGGGCATGATCACCAGAAGAACCGCGCCATTGGCGCCCGAGCACCGTGGCTGCGGGCGCTTGGCGTGACCGACGAGCGCGGCCGGCCCGCTGCCGCGATGGCGGACAAGTTCAGGCAGATAGAGAGATTCGCCGAGCTCCTCGGGCATCTGCTGAAGGAGGCTCCTCTCCCGCCTGACCGGCGCCTTCGGGTTTTCGACATGGGCTGCGGAAAGGGATATCTCACGTTCGCCACGAGCGAGCTGCTCGGGGAACGTGCCCAAGTGTGCGGAATCGAGGCGCGAGCCGACCTTGTCGATTTCTGCCGCCGGGTGGCCGTCGAGCAGGGCTTCGGGGACCGCCTGTCGTTCAGGCAGGGAACCATCGCCGACACCGCCGTGGATTCCGCCGACATCCTTATCGCGCTCCACGCCTGCGACACCGCCACTGACGACGCCCTCTACAAGGGGATAGCAGCCGGCGCCGCACTGCTTGTCGTGGCGCCGTGTTGCCAGAAGGAAATCCGGCCCCAGCTCGTGGCGCCGCCGGTATTGTCGGACGCGCTCCGGCACGGGGTGTTTGAGGAGCGTCAGGCCGAATTTGCCACCGATGCGCTAAGAGCTCAGCTTCTGGAATGGGCGGGATACCGGACCAAGGTGATTGAATTCATATCGACGGAGCACACGGCCAAGAACGTCATGATCACGGCCGTGAGGGGCCGCTCGCAGGGGGATAGTGCGGTCGCGGATCGGATCCGCGACTTCGCGGCTTTCTACGGCATCCGGCGGCAGACCCTGGCATCCCACTTGGGATTCGCCCTCCGATGAACTGGAGCGAACTTGACTGGGATGCCCTCGACCGGCACCGGGCGCGATTCCTCGAGGGGAGGCCGTCCGACGGGCCGTATTGGACCTCGGTTGAGGACGTTGCCAGCTACGACCTCACCTTCGGTGAGCGCATAGGATGGAAGTGGGATGCCGTCCTTGACGAACTTCGGATGCGGGGATGGGCGCCGCGCGGCGGGACGGTGCTGGACTGGGGATGCGGAAGCGGGATTGCGGGCCGCCGCGTGGTTGGGCGCTTCGGTCCCGCGCGTTTCGAATCGCTTGTCTTCTGGGACCACTCCCCGATTGCCACCGACTTTGCGCACGGCGCGGCCACGAGGAAGTTCCCCGGCCTCGCCGTCACGGCGGCAACGCCCCGGTATCTGAGGGCCGGGGACGCCATCGGGCTGCTCGTCGTCAGTCACGTTCTCAATGAGCTTCCGGCGCCCGCGCTCGAAGAGATCAGGGCCTTGGTCGCGCGCTCGCGTGCCGTGATATGGACTGAGCACGGAAGCCGCGAGACAAGCCGGGCACTCGGCTCCCTGAGGGAAGAGTGGAAGGGCGACTTCAGGGTGGTTGCTCCGTGCACGCATGGGAACCTCTGCCCTATTCTCGGTCCAGGCAACGACCGGCATTGGTGCCATCATTTCGCCGCGTCGCCCCCGGGAATCTTTGCAGATTCGAACTGGGTCAAGTTCGGCCAGCGCGCCGGAATCGATCTGAGGAGCCTGCCGTACTCGTTCCTGGCCCTCGATCGCGATTGGAATCCCGGCGGAGCCGGGCTGTCACGGGTTATCGGAAGGCCCGAGCACTTCAAACCATACGCGCGCCTGCTGAGCTGCGACGGCGACGGGCTCGCCGAACTGATGGTGATGAAACGCGATCATGCGGCGCTTTACAAGGAGCTCGGCAGGACGAAGCGTCCCCTTGTCTACAGATGGACGCGGGACGGGAGCAAGATCACGGACGGATCCGCCCTTCAACCCTAGTTCTTGACTCGTCTTTTGCGTTTCAGTCTGATGGCCGCTTACCTTCATCACAACACCATGGGCCAGCAGCTAAACAAGGTCATCAAACGCAAACGCCGCGCCGCTTACTTGAAGCGCAAGAAGGCCGCGGCAGCCGCGGCGAAGAAGAAGTAGGTTGCGGGGCCAAGGCGTCGCGGCCCGCTTCATCCGTGGCATGATCACGGTCAGCCTCATCTCGCTTGGCTGCGCCAAGAACCTCGTGGACAGCGAGATAATGGTGGGGCACCTCCACAGGGTCGGAATGCGGGTCATTCCGGAGGCTGACAAGGCCGATGTCGTGATCGTGAACACTTGTTCGTTCATCGATTCCTCGAAGGAGGAGTCCATAGAGCAAATCCTGGAAGCCCATGAGCGGCGCGGCCTGCGCAGGCACCGCCGCGGCCAGAAGCTGATCGTGGCCGGCTGCATGTCCCAGCGTTTCTCGAAGGATCTGTCCGGTTCGATGCCGGAGGTCGACGCCTTCATCGGGCTCGATCAGATCACCCAGGTCGCCCCGATCATCGAGAAGATCTTCGCCAGGGATCGCGGGGCTACGGAGGCGCCCGCCAGCTTCGTGACCCCGCGTTCCACCTTCATTCCCGATTACGACACGCCCAGATTCAGGCTCACGCCGGCACACTACGCCTACGTCAAGATTGCCGAAGGCTGCAACCATCCGTGCACATTCTGCATCATACCGCAGATCCGCGGCAGGCACCGGAGCAGGACGGTCGAAAGCGTGGTCGGTGAAGTCCGCCAGCTCGTCTCAGAGGGAGTGAAGGAGGTGAACCTAATATCGCAGGACACCACATTCTTCGGGATGGACACGTGGGAGGAGCGGCCCAACCCGCGCACGCCGGTCGACTCCTCGCGCGGCGCGGCGCTCACGTCACTCCTGCGCGAACTCAACGCAATCGACGGGGATTTCTGGGTCCGCATCCTCTACACGCATCCCGCGCATTGGAGCGACGAGCTGATTGGGGCTATTGCCGAGTGCCCCAAGGTGGCCCGCTATGTGGACATGCCCCTTCAGCACATCAGCGATCGCATGCTATCGGCAATGCAGCGCGAGACAGGAGGCGCATATATCCGCGACCTTGTTCGCAGGATTCGCGCAGGGATTCCGGGAATCGCCCTTAGGACGACATTCATCGTGGGGTTCCCCGGGGAGACCGAGGCGGACGTCGATGAACTCTGCGAATTCATCCGCGATACCAGGTTCGAGAGGTTAGGCGCGTTCCGCTACTCGCGGGAGGATGGAACGCGCGCCGCAAAAATGAAGGGGCAGGTTCCTGAGAGGGAGAAGGAACGCCGCTGGCACCGCATAATGGCGCTTCAGAAGGAAATCGCCTCCACGCTCAGCGCCAGGAGCGTCGGAAGGACGCTCAAAGTCCTTGTCGATGAGCCAGGTGTCGCCCGGGGCGAGGCTGACGCTCCCGACATCGACGGCCGGGTGTACGTGCCGCGCGATCTTCCTGCCGGCAGCTTTGCACGCGTGACGATCAACGGGCACCACGACTACGACCTCCTCGCGCTACCGGCCGGCGAGAGGCCTGCCGTATACAAAGTTTCAAAGCAGGCCCAGTAGGTGCCTGTGTCGGCTCATACCCTCGCAGCCGCTGCGAACCGGCTGATGATCCCGTCAAACGAGCCGTTCGTGAAGAAGATCACAATGCGCAGCGATCCGCGGGGCGGAAGCGTGTCGGAAGCCAGTGCGTCATAAAGATCGGCATTGGACCCAAACCGCCATGCCCGGACCCCCTGGGCCTCCAGATTGCCGACCACCGCTTCGGTGTCGAAGCGCTCCTCCTCGAGCAGCGCCTCGGCCCGGCTGACGGCGCCCAGATAAACCTCGTCCGCATGGGCCAGCGCGCGCGCAAAGCCGGACTGAAGTGTCCTAATGCGCGCCGTGTTGCTCCGCGGCTCGAAAGCCACCGTGAGGACAGCACCCGGAAATCTTGCGCGGATGGAATGCAGGGTTTCGGCGAGCGCAGTCGGGTGATGCCCGAAATCCTCGATCACTGTGAGGCCCGGCGTCGACACGAGGACTTCCTGACGCCGTTTCACGCCGCGGAAACGCCCTAGGGGGCCAAGTGAGATGCCCGTCGGCAGGTCGCCCTCGAGCGCGAGGCCCGCGGCGGTGGCGGCCATCGCCGCATTGCGGGCATTGTAGATTCCGGGGAGCGACCATTCGACCCTCGCCCACGGAGTACCTCGCCACCGCAGTCTAAAACTCGAGCCCGCCGGCGTCTCGACAAAGTCGACAATTCGCGTGTCGTTTCCCTCATCCAAACCGACCCGGATGACCCTCGTCCACGGCATCGCTCCGAGCGCGCGCAGGTTGCCGTCGTCGCCATTTAGCACCGCAAACCCGCTGCGCGGGATGATCCTTGAGAAATGGATAAACGTGCGCTGGACGTCGGCCAGGTCGCGAAAGATGTCGGCGTGGTCGAATTCGAGGTTGTTGAATACGGCAATGTGCGGCGAATAGTGGATGAACTTGCTCCGCTTGTCGAAGAACGCGCTGTCGTACTCGTCACCCTCGATGACGAACGGATCGGCCGCTTTACCGAGATGGCTGCCAGTTGGCGGATCCTGAGGTACGCCACCGATCAGGTAGCCGGGGTCCCGGCCGTTTTCGCGAAGCAGATAGGCTGCCAACGCCGTCGTCGTCGTCTTCCCGTGGGTTCCTGCGATGACAAGGTTCTCCCGATTCCGTAGCACTTGGTCGTGCAGCATCGCCGGAAGCGAGGTGAACGCGACCGCCCTTGTGTCCAACAGCCATTCGACCTCGGGATTGCCCCGCGTCATCGCATTGCCGATCACGACCATATCCGGCTTGATTGAGGCAAGACGCGCGGGGTCATAGCCCTCGTGCACGTGCACTCCCGCCTCGGCAAGCACCGTGCTCATGGGCGGGTATACGCCTGAATCGGCGCCGGTCACCTCGTGCCCCGCCGCGCGCGCAAGTAGCGCTGCGTTGCCCATCGCCGTTCCGCAAACACCCATGAAATAGAACTTCAAATTGGAGGTATCTTCTTCGAATCCATCCCGGGTTGGAAGCCGGTTCTTTACGAAAGCGTGGCCTTTGGGATATATCCCGCAGCGATCTGGGTCATTATTGCACTGTCAGATTCACGTCTGAATAGAGGTAGAATCGCTGCACTTCATACGCGGCGGCCACGCTCGATCCACGCCGGACGACAATCATGCGGCCCGAAAGAATCCCACTAGTAAATCCAGACACCGAGCTGCTTTGCACGGTTCCTGAATTGGGAGCAGCAGCAATCGCATTTGTCGATGGCCCGATGTCGACCCATGCCCAATCGGTCTGGCTGTTGTTTGCCAATGTTAGAGAGTACTTTGGTTGCACGATCCGCTCGACCAATAATCGCGAGGCGTTCGTCCGTCCGTTCGACGATGTTGTGTTCCAAAGGGAATACTGGCTGGAAGATAGCAGCGATCCCCATAGCATGGGAGCTTGCGACTGCACCGATTCCCAGCTTTGGTCCCAGAT
>Ga0181538_10000237_pt1 | contig 64543 bp, 56 predicted proteins | sample PEATcosm2014_Bin_40_FD_119773 | JGI IMG/M metagenome (GOLD analysis project Ga0181538, IMG submission 119773) | Peatland microbial communities from MTU Mesocosm Facility, Houghton, MI, USA - PEATcosm2014_Bin23_30_metaG | ecosystem: Environmental > Terrestrial > Soil > Wetlands > Peat | place...
GAAATCGAATCGAGCCGGAGTGCAAATGAGCGTTGCACCCCCGAAGCTGCGTGATCTCGGAAAATCTTGTCGTAAAAACAAGAAATTGCGGGATATCAACGAAGGACGCGAAGTTGCGCGAAGAAAAAACAAGATTTGATTTTAACTTCGCGCAACTTCGCGTCCTTCGTCTTCGCGGTTATCTTTCCAAGTTGCCTTGCCTAAGCGGACACGGGCAACGTGATCTTGAAATCCGATCCTTTCACCGGCTCGCTGCTGACCGTGAGTTGCCCGCCGTGTTCCTGAACGATCCGCTGCGCCATCGCCAGCCCCAGCCCGGTCCCGCCTCTTTTCGTCGAGTAATACGCCTGGAAAATCTTCTCCAGGGCATCCGGCGGGATTCCCGTGCCCGTGTCGATCACGTCCACCACCGCCTCTTTTCCCGTGTTGCTCGCCGATAGAATCAGCTCTCCCCCATTGGGCATCGCCTGAAGCGAGTTGATCATCAGGTTCAGTATCGTCTGCTTGATCAGCCGCGGATCGACCTGAACCAAGAGCGGGCGCGGATACGGCTTGAACCGCAATTGGGCGCGGTTGAGCTGCGCCTGCGGCGCGAAGAAATCCACCAACTCCTCCAAGAGCAGGTTCAGATCCACCGTTTCCTTGCGAAGTTCGATTTTGCCGGCAAAGCGGAGAAAATCATCGAGGATGTCCCGGAGCCGGGAAGCCTCGCGGCTGACGGTGTTCAGCCGCGCTAGCAGCCGCCGGTGCGCAGGATCGTTCGAATCCAGGTCTTCCTGCAACAACTGCAAATTCAGTAGAACGGTCGAGAGCGGATTTTTGATTTCGTGCGCCAGCCCGCTGGTGAACGTCCCCACTTCGGCCAATCGCTGGATGGATTGGGCGCGGGCCTGCATTCGAGCCATTCGCCGGTGCGACGCGGCGCGAATCCGCCCCAGCGCCCGACGCATGCGCAACCGCTGCGCCTTCACGCGCACCAGAATCGCCGCGGCAAGCCCCGACGAGACCAGCAAACTGCCCAGAAAACCAATCAGCAGTCCTGCCAGGAAATGATTCATGAGCCTGCGGAGGCTACGCCTTCCGCTACGACTACTCTACCGTAGCCAGACTCAATTTTTAACAGCCACGCGTTCGCCCATCCGTTTTACGGCCTGGGCGCTCAATCCTTTGACGCCGGTGATCTGGTTGTATTCAACCCTTTCACCATCTTTCAACGAGCGAAATCCATCTCCCTCGATGCTGCTGAAATGGACGAAAACGTCCACTCCTTCCGGATTCAGGATGAACCCGAAGCCCTTTTTCGAATCGAACCATTTGACGGTTCCAGTTGCCATGACCGTCCTCCCACACAAATTCGGCGAAGCTGTCCGGAGCCGTGGACGTGTGCTCCAAACCTCGCCGGGGACAAAAGAAATGAAAACACGAAGGTCTTTGGAGGCGGCCAAAATACCTCCGCGAACGTGTCGAAAGCTATCAATGCCCTATCCGACATGCGTGCCCAAACAAAAGCGAAATGCCTGAGTAAACTGGCGCCCACCACCATACCAACCCTTGGCAATTTTGCAACATTTTTTTGCAGATTTTGCAGGGAAATAATTCGTCGCTAGTCCCCGTTGGCGGATCGGTCCTCGAACAATTCGGTCTGATCCTGGCCTGCCTCGGGCGGGACGTATTTGAGCTTCAAATGGTCGTATGCCGTCTTGGTTGCCCGCCGGCCCTGACGCGTCCGCAGCACCAAACCCGTCTGGAGCTGATACGGCTCGACAACGTCCACCAGCGTGTCTATTTCCTCTCCGAGGCTGGCGGCGATGGCTTCCACACCCGCCGGGCCGCCCTGGTAAACCTGGATCAACGTCCGCAGATACGCCCGGTCCTGCTCGTCCAGCCCCCGGTCGTCGATCCCTTCCAACGTCAATGCCTCCTGCGTCACCGCCAGGGTCAGCTTTCCCTTGGCCTCCACGGCGGCGTAATCACGCACCCGGCGCAGAAGCCGGTTGGCGATCCGTGGCGTGCCGCGGCTTCGCTGCGCCAGCTCCCACAACGCCGCGTCCTCGCTCTCGATCTTCAGCAATCTCGCGTTGTGACGCAGAATCTCGTGCAACGCCTCGGGCGCGTAAAACTCGATGTGATTCGCGATACCGAACCGGCTCCGCATCGGCCCGGTCAGCAGTCCGATCCGCGTCGTCGCGCCGATCAGCGTGAACGGCGAAAGCCGCACAGTCATCGTGCGCGCGTGCATCCCCTTATCCAGCGGGATGTCCACCTTGAAATCCTCCATCGCCGAATACAGGTGTTCCTCCACGATCGCCGGCAGCCGGTGAATCTCGTCGATGAACAACACGTCCCCTTCAGTCAGTTTCGTCAGAATTCCCACCAGGTCCGCCCCGTTGGTCAGCGCCGGTCCGTTGGCGACCTGAACCTGCGCCCCCATTTCGTTGGCGATCACGTGCGCCAGCGTCGTCTTTCCCAATCCCGGCGGGCCGTGCAGCAGCACGTGCTCCACCGGCTCCTTGCGCCCCTTGGCCGCATCCACCGCGATCTTCAGCCGCCGGATCAGCGTTTCCTGCCCGATATACTGCGAAAAATTCTTCGGCCGCAGCGCGTAGTTGAACTGATTCTCCTCCTCCCCGCCGGACTGACCCGACACAATTCGCTCTCGCGCCATCGCCATTGTTTTAGCGACGGCCCGAAACATCACAAGTCCGGACGCGCCAAAGCCGGGGGATGTTCATCCCCCGGGCTTCCGCGCTAATTCCCCCCCGGCACTCGTCGCACCACCCCTTGCGGCGGCATCTCCCTGACCCACGCCGCGATCGGCGATCGCGCCCCGCAGGCCATGCACGTGTTCGACTGAAACGGCGCCCCGCACGCCGGGCAACGCCCCGCATTCTCGAATGCGTCAAATCGCGATCGGCAATAGGAGCAGACCCAGAACGCTCCCATCGGCGGCGGGGCGCCGCAGTTCGGACAGGCGAACCCCGCCCGCATTGGAATGTTTTGGCGACGATGCATTTCCTGGGCGCTTTTGAACCCGACCCAAGCCTGGAACGCCGCGAAAAGCGCCAGAATCCCCAGCCAGGGGCTGCCCACCCGCAACGCCAGCACGCCCAGCCCGGCCGCACCGAACAGCCCGATCACGCTGGCGACCATCAGCGCCCTTGCCTGGCCGATCACGAACCACAACAGCGCCCACAGAATCTTTCCCCCATCCAGCGGATAAATCGGCAGGAGATTGAAGATCAGCAATATCAGGTTGATCCAAGCCACCGATTGCAGCAAAACGTGCGTATTGGAACTTACGGGCAGCCGGAGCGACAACACCGTCAGCGGCAGCAGCGCGACGTTCACCAGCGGCCCGGCGACTATGCTCCACAACACCGCCCCCGGCCGCATCGGCGGACTGACGTATGCCACACCGCCCAGCGGCCACAGGATGATACGATCCGCCTTGCCCCCCACCGACCGGCACGCCAGCGCATGCCCGAATTCATGCATCAGCACGATCGCAAACAAGCAAAGATATTCCGCGACGTTCCAAACGGGCGAATGATATTGATTGCTTCGCCACTGTATCTCGATGACCGCGACCACCAACCACGACCAATGGAGATAAACCGTGATCCCGAAGGCTTGGAATAATCGGATACCGTATCTTGGCATGGTGAATGGTCCGTCATACCCGAACGGAGCGGAGTCGCAGCATTTCGCGCAACAAATCTTCCGGCGCCTTGTCCTGCCCACGGGCAGGCGAAGCCTCCCCACGGGCAGGCGAAGCCTCCCGTTCCGTCTGCTTGGCGCGATCCAGCAGCCGCTCCGCCTCCGGACGGGCGATGCCCAGTTGCACCGCCGCGTCGATGGCCTCCAACTCCCCGATTGTATGGCTGGCCGCACGCTGCCGCGCCTCGCCCACCATCGCGAACTCCGTCACCTTCCCCGCCAATTCTGCCACGATCTGCTCCGCCGTCCGTTTGCCGATCTCCGGCAATCCGACCAAAAACCGCGTGTTTTTGGATTCGATCGCCTCGGCGATCTGCCCGGTCGGCTGCACCAGCGCCCGCAGCGCCCGCTTGGGCCCGATCCCCTTCACCGTGATGAAAAGCTGGAAGAATCGCTTGTCCTCGGGGCGGAGGAATCCGATCAGCCGCGGCGTCAGCCCGCCCCGCGTCGCATCTCCCTCCAGATCGAAAATCGTCTGAACCGTGATTTCTTCCCCCACGCTCCCCCGCAATTGCGGAATATCCGACGCCGGCACCAGGATTTCAAAAATCATCGCCCCGCACGCCAGGTGCACCCGGTCCTCCTGCACCCGCCTCAATTCTCCGGTGATCGCCGATATCATGTCCCCGTCATCTTAGCCGATCCCCCCCATCGGCGCAATGCTCGCCGCCGGCGGGAGCCATTCACGGCAATTCCCAAATCTGATTTTCAGTGGCAGATAAGGGACGAATCGGATTCGTTTGGAACCTCGGTGCAAGTGCTGTTATAGTTCCCGATCATGGCCCTGACAAAGCCAGAGTTTGAAGCAATTCTGAGCAACTCCACGAAGACAATTGTTGGAGATATTACCTGGAGCGAGGACGAAGATCATTCGCCGTCAGTTGAATTTCGCGCAGAGGTGGAATCGGATGTCGGATGGCCGCTATTCATCAAGGGAAGTTACAACCGATTGATCGGAGCACTCACCTTCGCGGTCATATCGAAAACAGAGGGACGCATCTATGCGCTGGACTTAGGAAAGGACCATCGAAATCCCGATACAGGCCAACTGATTGGCGAAAAACATAAGCACGCGTGGACAGAAGAATATCGGGACAAAGTGGCCTACGTTCCTCCTGACATTACTGAACCAGCGACAAATCCGAGGGCGGTATGGACTCAGTTCTGCCAAGAGGCTAAAATCCGGCACCGAGGGCAGTTGCAACCTGTCCCCGCGTTACAAAGCGAGCTTTTCTGATGACGGCGACGGCACAAAATCCGTGCGAGATTTTGGCGGCCACGCTAAGCCGTCTTTTTGTGTGTTCTCCACACGGGGATTTCACCCGCGTGCGCACTCCATATCTGTACCCAGACGGGGACTCCATCGACTTGTTTGTAAAACCGCGTTTGGACGGAGTTGGCGGAACGATTAGCGACTTGGGCGAAACAATTCGATGGCTACGGGGGCAGACTGTTTCTCCCCGCCGCACGCCGCGGCAGGCCGCAATGATTTCAGATATCTGCATGACGCACAATGTCGAGTTTTTCAAGGGCATGCTGCAAGCACGATATGAAAACAATAACGCCTTCGCGGACGTGGCAACCCGGGTTGCGCAGGCTTCGCTTCGCGTTTCGGATCTATGGCTTTCCTTCCGCAACAGGGCCGTTGAGTCCGTGACGGAAGAAGTGGAAGAGTATTTGATCGAACAGAAGATCGCATTTGAAAAGGTTCCTCGACTACCGGGGCGCTCCGGCCGTATATGGACTCCGCACTTTCACGCAAGAACAGATGTGCAAAGTTCACTCATTTATGTGCTGGCAACCGGAAGCAGGTCTGCCGCGAGGGCGGTGACGGAGCATGTCGTAACCGCATGGTACGACTTGTCGAACCTCCGCACTGGTCAGAATCCAACGGAATTCGTGTCGCTTTTTGATGACACTGCCGACGTGTGGGCCGATCAAGATTTCGCGCTAGTCAGGTCTCTTTCCCGAATCGCGCGGTGGTCAGAACCTGATGAATTCGCGCAAATCTTGAGGAGGGCTGGTTAACCGCGATAGCTCGGTTCACCCGCCCCGAATGCTCGATATCATCCTCCCGCAACACAGCGCCACCGCCAGCGCATCCGCCACGTCCGGCGGCTGCGGCGGCGATTTCAACCGCCAAATTTGCTGGATCGCTTTCTGCACCTGGGATTTTCCCGCATGTCCGTGCCCCACCACCGATTGCTTGATTCGATTGGCCGAGAATTGCTCGATCCGCACCTTCCGCCGCTCGGCCGCCAGAAGAATCACGCCGCGCGCGTGGCCCATCAGGATCGCCGTACGCGGATGGTTGTAATGCGAGTACAACTGTTCCACCGCGCAGATGTCCGGCTTGAACTCGTCGAACAATGCGTTCAATTCCGATTCCAGTTCAACCAGCCGCCCCGCCAGCGATGCCTTGACCGTCAGGCGAATTACCCCGCCGTCGACGAGCCTGGGCTGACCCAGCCCGAAATCCACCACGCCGTAGCCGCTGATTCTCAGGCCGGGATCGATGCCAAGTATTCGCATGGATTATCCGTTGTGGAGGCGAAGCCTTCCACTATCCCGCCACGCCCGGCCGAACGCCGATTCGATGTCCGCCGCTAATCGCCGCGGATTCATCAGCGGTGAGGCGGCCATGCGCGGGCGCAGTTCCGCGCGGAGCTTGCTCAACCGGCCGAGATCGCTCGCCAGGTCCAGCGCGATGCTCTCATATTCCTCCGGCGTGGCGGCGACCAATTCCGGCAAACCGGCGTTCGACAGGATACATCGCCCAAGCCGTCCCACCGCCGTGCGGCCGGACAGCGTGACCACCGGCACGCCCATCCACAGGGCGTCGCAGGTGGTGATCGCCCCATTATACGGAAACGGGTCCAACGCGACGTCGATCCGCCCGTAAGTTCGCGGCCAATCATCCCGGCTCACAAACTCCAGGCGATTCGGCGATATCCCGGCCCGATCGAATCGGCCGCGGACATCCTCCCGCGCTTTGCCCGGTGGCGCGTGGAGAATGAGCCTCGATCCCGGCGCCGACCGAAGGATTCTGACCCACGTCTCCAGCGCATCGACCGAGCATTTCATGAAATTATTCAAACATCCGAACGTGACGTTGCCCGCGCTCGCCGCCGGCGGCGGCGAAACCTCCGGCGTCGGCTCCAGAGGCTCGTAACACAAATGCGTCCGCGGCAGGCGAATCGTCCGCTCGCTGTAATCCGACAGCTCGTTCTCCGGTGGATCGACGTACGGATCGGACAGACGATAATCCATCGCGCTCAGCCCCGTCGTCGAGCAAGTGCCCAGGTACGTGATCTGAACCGGCGCGGGCTTGCGGGCGAACACCCCCAGCCGATTGCCCTCGGTATGCACCGCCAGGTCGACCAGAATGTCGATGCCGTCGGCGCGGATGACCTCGACGGCCTGGGCGTCGTCGAGCCGGTGGATGTTGCGCCATCTGGCCGCCGACGCCCGCAGCTTCGCCGACATCTCGTCTTCGCGCGCCACGCTGGCGTAACAATGAATCTCAAATGCCTCGCGGTCGTGGAAAGGAAGCAGCGACAGCATGCACCGCCCGACGGCGTGATGCCGAAGGTCCGGCGAAACGTAACCGATCCGCAGCCGGCGCATGCTTCCCGTCGCGCCGGCGTGTGACACATCCTGCAAGCTCTTTCTTTCCCTCCCCTGGTACTCCGGGGGAGGGTCAGGGTGGGGGTTTTCGTCGGCCAATCGGCGTTCCACCCCCACCCCAGCCCTCCCCCGGAGTACCAGGGGAGGGGGGATCACTTTGCAGAACGCGTCACGCGCCCCCGGCGCATCGGGATTGCCGTGCCGGCCGATCGACGGACCCGGCGGCGGGGAGAATTGCTCGTCCCACCGCCGCGCCGCCGCCAGCAACGCCGCCCCGTCGTAACGCGGATGATATTGCATCGACGCGATCCGGCTGCTGACCCGCATGGCCGTCGGCGGCTCCAGCGCCAGCGCACGGTCAAAGCTGGCCATCGCCTCATCATGCGCGGCACGCTCCATCCACAGCTTTGCCAGGTTGGTGTGAACGTTTGCCGAATTGGGCAGGAGTCTCCTGGCCTGTTCCAGCGCCACCATCGCCTCATCGCCCCGGCCGCACGAATTCAGCGCCAGGCCGAGGTTGTTGAACGTCATGCCGTCGTTCGGATTCAGCTTCAGCGCGTTGAGATAGGCGGCAATCGCCTCCTCGGGCCGGCCCGCGTCCTGAAGCGCCGCGCCAAGGCTGTAGTGCAACTGATACGACCTCGGCTCGAGCGCCGCGGCCTTGCGATGCTCCGCGATAGACTCGTCGATGCGCCCCAGGGCCCCCAGAATCTTCCCTCGATTGCCGTGAAATCCCGCGATGCCCGGCTTGATCCCGATCGCCCGGTCGATCAGCTCCAGACCCTCGCCATGTCTGCCCTGCTGGCTTACCAGCACGCCCAGCAGGTGCAGCGCATCCGGCTGACCGGGCTGAACCCCCAGCACCCGCCGGTATTCCCCCTCCGCCTCCGACAGCCGGCCACGCTGGTGAAGGTCCATCGCGATTCGCAGTGATTGCTCGATGTTCACGACAGCAGCAATTCCAGTTCTTCCCGCCCCAGCTTGCCGATCAGCGCGTTGTCCGCGTTGATGATCGCGTCGGCCAATTCGCGCTTCCCTTGTTGGAGTTGAAGGACTTTCTCCTCCACCGTGTCCTTGGCGATGAGGCGATAGGCGAACACCTGCTGCGTCTGACCGATGCGGTGTGCGCGGTCGATCGCCTGGGCCTCGACCGCCGGGTTCCACCAAGGATCCAGCAAAAAAACGTACTGCGCCGCCGTCAGGTTCAGTCCCAGTCCCCCGGCCTTCAGGCTGACCAGGAAAAGCTTGCACTTGTCATCCGTCTGAAACCGATTGACGCGCTCCTGACGGTCGCGGGTCTTGCCGTCGAGGTATTCATACACCCCGCCCTGCTCGTCCAGCTTCTTTCTCACGATCGCCAGAAAGCTCGTGAACTGCGAGAAGACGATCGTCTTGTGCCCCTCCTCCGCCACCTCCGCCAGCCGCGGCAAAAGCGTGTCGAGCTTGGCGCTGGCGTCGTCGATGCGCGATTTGTTCAGCAGGCCCGGATGACACGCCGCCTGCCTCAGCCTGAGCAACGCCTCCAGGATTTGCAGCTTCGATTTGCCCAGCCCTTCCTTCTCGATCCGGCCCAGCAGCGATTGGCGGTAATGCTCTTTCAATTCGTCGTAAAGAGCGCGCTGCGGCTTGTCCAACTCGCAGAAGATCGTCTGCTCGAACTTTTCCGGCAGGTCGGCGGCGACCTGCTCCTTCGTGCGGCGAAGAATAAACGGCCGCAAAGCGCCCGCGAGAAACCGCCGCGTTTCCACGCTGGCGGCGCGATCCGCGTTGGCCGTCAGCGACGCAAACGCCCGCGATGCCCCCAGCATCCCCGGATTCAGGAACTCCAGCAGGCTCCACAATTCGCCCAGATGATTTTGCACCGGCGTGCCCGAAAGCGCCAGCCGGTGGTCCGCGCGCAGCAGCCGCGCCGCCTTCGCCGATTCGCTCGCCGCGTTCTTGATCGACTGCGCTTCGTCCAGGATCGCGTAATCAAACCGAACGTCGTTCCATTGCGTCACGTCGTTCCGCAGCGTGCCGTAAGTCGTCAGGATCACGTCGAAGTCCTGGAAATGGTCCACGGTTCTCAGCCGGCCCGCCGTTGCATGATCCAGCACGCGAAGTTGCGGCGCGAATTTCGCCGCCTCCTGGTGCCAGTTGAACACCAGCGACCGCGGCACCACCACCAGCGATGGCCCCATCGGTTCCTGTCCCTCCGCCCGAGGTTGTTGCCGCAGCCGCCGCCGATCCTCCAGCAACGCCAGCACCTGCACCGTCTTGCCCAGCCCCATGTCGTCCGCCAGGCATCCGTTCAGCCCAAACGTCCTCAAAAAATTCAGCCAACCCAGCCCCTCGCGCTGATATGGCCGGAGCAATCCGTTGAACGTCGGCGGCGGATCGATCGGCTGGACACCCTCGAATCGCCGCAGCTCCTCCCGGGCCCGCGCGAACGTCTCATCCACGCTCGTCTCGCCAAGCCCCGCCAACAACGCGTCCAGCAGCCCCGCCTGATTCTTCGTGAATTGGATGACCTCGTCCTTCACGTCCGCCACCGCCGCCAGCAGCCCGTACCGCTTCAGCCACTCCTCGGGAAGAATTCCCATGGTTCCATCGTCCAGCACCACCGTCGTTTCCCCCTTGCGGATGGCTTGCAGCAGTTTGGGAACTTTCACGCTGACGCCTTCGAAGTCCGCCTGGCCATCTAACTCGAACCAGTCGATGCCCGAGGAAACGTGAATCTGAATTTTTCCCGGCTGGCGGTAAACCTTCCCGCTGACCTCCACGTGCCATTGCCGGGCCGTCAACGCCCGCACCGCCGCGGGCAGCCGCCGCGGCAGAAGCCGGAAATCATGCGGTTTGGCCTCCCAATCAGTGTCCGCCCGAAACCCCAACTCGTTCAGCAGCGCCGCCGCCTCCTCCTCCGCCGCCAAATCCCGGTACAGGATTTGCCGCAGTTTCGCATCGAACCTCGCCGCGCCTTTCTCACCGTACAAAAGGGTCTGCTCGCCGTAATCGAACGCCAATTTGCAGCGGAGGCGATCGTCGCCCGCTCGTCCGCCCGAGCCGTTCGGCGCCCTCAGCGTCAGCCGCGGCCGCGGCGCGGGACGCGCTTCGGCGACTTGCATCGCTGCCGGAAGCTCCAGCGGTGGAACGCTGGAAAACTCGAACAACTCCTCCAGCAGTTGGTCACCCTGCTCCGCCGGCACCGTCAGATTCTGTTCCCTCCGCAGAAGGTGAACGAACCCATACGCTCCGTCGTCCTCCAATGCCGAGACTTTGTCCCCGATGAACACCAGCCCGCCGCGAACCATCAGCCCCGCCTCGCTCACGTCCCGCCGCTCCGGCCCGCGCTTCAGCACTCCCTGAAGCCGATACTCCGTCCCCGCCTCATCCAACACCAACGCCAGATGCAGCCGCCACGGCTCCCCTTCATCCCACTGCAACGGCTTGAATTTATTGCCCGCGCGGTGCCAAAGCTTACCGCCCTCGCCCCCAATCAGCATGCATCGCCCGGTCTGGCACATCTTACGAAAAATTTCCGCCGAACCCCGGCCGCTTCGCATCCACAATCGGTTGGCAACCGCTATGCCCGTATAGTCGTAGTCCGCCGCGGCCGCCATCCCAACCAGCATCCCCAGCAGTTCCCGATCCGCCGCCTCGGGAAGCACGTTGATCTGCTCCCTCTGCATCCGCAGCCGTTTCGGCGCCCCCGCCTTCCCCGCCAGCCGCGAGTACAATTCCAGGACTAGCTCCTCTTTCTCGCCGTCGGCATCGGCGACGATGGCATAAACGATTTGCTTGCCCGCCGGCCACGGGTCGGGTGGCCCTCTCATTTCCCATCGCCAATCCGAGCGCAACTCCCCCAATCTCCGCCGCCACACCGCGTGTCTCTTCGGCTCCTGCGCAGGCCGGGTCCGCTCCTGAAAGTGCACGAAATCCACCTTCCGGTTCCCCAGCTTCATCGTGCGGATTTCCGGGACGTATTCCTCCTCTTCGTCCGTTTCATCTGCGGAGGCAGAGCCTACCGCGTGAAAATCCTCCGCTCCGGGAAGAACCCCGCCCGACTCCGCCGCCAGCAGCGTCGCCCAGATGTGCTTGCACAACTCCCCGTGTTCTTCGTAGTGCGGACAGGTGCAGAAGTACGAATATTCGCTCCCGCTCCATCCCACGTTCACGTCGTACAGTCTGGAACCCTGCACCCGCGCCAATACCCGATTGGGCTGGCTGTCGATGATCTCCACCACCCCGCGGCGGTAATAGTCCTCGCCGCTTTCACGCGTCTTCCGCGAAAAGTCGCTTTGAATCGCTTGAAGTGCCCTCAACTATTTTCTCCGAAAATCGGGTGCGGCAATGATTTCTCGCGAAACCCCACCTCTTTCCCCTCCCCATGTACTCAGGGGGAGGGTTGGGGTGGGGGTTCTTCCGAGCTTGCAAAAATCCTTGGCCACGCGCCGAAACTCCTACTTTTCGCATACTTCCACCGTGTTTGGCAAGACTCGCGAAAAGAATTCCTCGATTCGCCGCCGATATTCTTCCGGATCTTCCCGCATTCCCACCACATGATGAACCCCCGGCAACTCCCAACAGACGCTGGGACCATGCTTTGAATCGCGAGACTCCACCGCCCGCCGCACCGCCGCACGGTCCGCCTCCCATAGAAACGGATCGTCCCCCGACTGGATCACCATCACCGGACACCCAATCTTCGGAATCGTGTCCACCGGATTCACCGCGTCGAAATCGGCATCAGCGATCCACCTCGCCAGCCGAAACGCGCTCTCCTGAAAAAACGGACCCGGTGTGCCGAGGTTGTCCCCGTGCTTGGCCGTGGCGCGGCGAAAGGTCGCGAACGGGCTTTCCAGAATGACCGCCCACAGATCCTCCCGCATCACCGCCGTCGCCGCCGCCACCGCGGCGCCCAGGCTCACCCCGAACAGCAGAATCTGCCGCGTATCACCCGGCCGCTCAATTTTCGTCTGGTCCAGAACCTGGTTCACGTCGTGCCGCTCCCAAAACCCCGCCGACGTGTTGGCCCCACCGCTTTCACCGTGAGCACGCAGGTCGATCGCCAGAATGTTGAATCCGAACGATCGCAGCAACGGCGCCCAGGCGATCCCCCCAACCTTCGCATCCGAATACCCGTGCAGGATCACCGCGCATCGACCGCCGACATTTCCGCTTGGAATCCACCACCCCGCTATTTTCAACTTCCCGCCGCTCTGTTCGTCGATCACCTGATACGAGACGTTCTCAAATTCCAATCCCAGATCGGCCGGCGACAGCCGGTGCAGCAGCACCAGCGCCCGGGAATCGCTCATTCGCTTGGGCCGCAACAGCATCCTGGCCATGATCACGATCACCGCCCCGCTGGCCGCGATACCGATGCCCGCCATCACCAGCCCCAGAATCACCAGCTTCTCCACCATAAAGTGCGCTCCGCACCACGACAACCGCAGAATTAAAGCCGGACGACTCAGCCGTCCGATAATAGTCAGCAGGATGACACAGGCCTGAAGCGATAGGCTTTGCCTTCGCGAGCGATAGGCTTTGCCTTCGCATTGGCCTCTTTCGCATAAGTCTTACCAGCAAGGAGTACGCCGTGAAACTCGCGATACCCGCCATAGCGATTTGCCTTCTCATTGCCGCCGGCTGCCAGCAACAGCAACCCAAGCCAACAACCGACTCCGCCGCCCTGGACGTAACTCCCGCCGCCACCCCCGTGGCGTACGCCCCGCCGCCCGTCCAGACCGTCACGCCTGATCCGGCCCTCTCTTCCTCAACCTCCGCCGCCGGCGCCGCCAACACCTATACCATCAAGAAGGGCGACACCCTCTGGAAGATCGCGTCGCAACACTACGGCGACGGCAAGAAGTGGCACCAAATCGCCGACGCCAATCCCGGCCTGACCCCCAGCGCCCTCCGCGTCGGCCAAACGATCACGCTGCCATAATCCGGCCCTTCGATTCTCGCAACGCTGTCGCATTCCGCAGCCCCGCACGTACGTGCGGGGCTTCGTCATTTCAAAAATCTCAATAAAAATTCCAAGAATTCCCAAAAACAGCACCAAAACTTTCACCTGCCCGCTAAAGATATAGAGGGACCCTTCGCGCTCGGTCCCCGTTTCGACGTGCATCAGTCGAATTTTCGAGCTTCTTACCTTCGTCCGATTTTCGTCGCGTTGGCGATCCTCAAATACAGCCTTACCGCGAAGGCGCGAAGTACGCGAAGTTGCGCGAAGTCAAATTGATATTCCTTCGCGCAACTTCGCGCACTTCGCGCCTTCGCGGTTTATCTTCACAGTTGATCTATTGGGAAAAGGGCAACAGAACAACGACGCCGTATATTTTTCGCCAAATCGCGCGGAGACAGTGACACAGTCGGCCCTGGCGCCATCAAAAACCGCGACTGTGTCACTGCCCCCAAAAACCAGCCAAAAATGCAAAATTCCACGGCCGATATGAATTTCTGTCTTGATCGCCCCTATGCCGCCGGCGCCGCGCCGGATTCGGCGACGGCCGGCACCGCCTCGGCCGGCGCTTCGACATGTTCCGTCAGCGGAAACGCCTGACGTATCGTTTGCGTCAGCGGTTGGCCGCGGGTCTTCCATAGCCCGGCCATCTTCTTCAATTGCGATTCAGACCGGCGTAAACAAAACTGAACCACCCCCAGCAGTTCCACCTGGAGCCGGGGATTGTGCAATGCCAAATCGCATTCAACCGATTCCCGCATGATTCGCTCGGCCAGCACGACGTAATCGTGCCAAAGCCCCAGCGCGGTTTGCATCCGCTTGAAAAGCGAAACCACCGACCTCGGCAGCCGGTTGCCATGCTGGCGGGCCATCTCCAGCGTGTACCGCAGCGATTTGCCCGCGATCCGAAGCGGGTGCGGATCACTTGGGCGATCGCCGACCAGATCGTCCGCCTGCTCCACGAAGGCATCGAGTTGCAGGTGCACCGATTGACTGAGCAACTGGCCGATGGAATCGTGCGCGATCTCGATCTCGTGCCGCAGGCCCCACCAAGTCCCGAGCCGCGCCAGCATCCGTGCCGGCGGCGCGTTCCGCCCGGCTCGTCGCACGGCCTCCTGACGCAGCTCCCCCAGCCGCTCGCGCACCCATTGGATCGCCGGCTGATATTTCGGCTGCTTGAACTGGCCCAGATGTTCCAGCATGACATCCAGATCGCGCAGCGGCCCAAGTTGCCTTCGCAGCAATTTCCCCACGCGATTGAACGGCCTGCGCGACCGTCCGGAGACGACGCCTTTGACCAGATCGCTCGCCGCCTTCAATCGCCGCGTCGCCACCCGCGCATCGTGCACCGCGTCGTCATCTTCGCCCGTGACCGCCGACGGAATCAGCTTCCGCAGGCTTTCCACCAGCGAATCGACGTATTTCAGCAGCGGGAAATCCTCGTTGCGCTTGGACATGACTCGCCGATTTTAGCAGGATGAGCGAAAGATTGGCAGCAAATCCGGAATGCGTAAGGCGCGCAAACCCTCGGTTCTTTAGCGGCCTGCCGACTTCAGTCGGCAGGGAGCACCGTTAGTCAAAGGTCTCATTTGCACAAAAATAGGTAATTCCCTGATTGCAAAATCGAGCGGTTGTCGAAACATGAACGCTAAGTCAATTCCCCGAATTCAGGATTGTGGACTCTCGGAAAGGCACGGCAGAATTGTGGAACCCATCTTTCAGGGCAAGCCGGACAAGCAGATAGCGGCCAAGTTGGATTTGAGCATTCAGACAGTCCGACCGTATCTGAAACAAATCATTGACCGGGTAGGAATGAACGGCCCGCGGCCGCTGCTTGCTCGACAGCCGTTTCACGATGAAGTCCCGTTCATTTGAGGAAATCTGCAACCACAAGGCAAAAAAGGAGAGAGACATGAATCGCAAAACCATTCCGCTGCTCGCGGCCGTCGCGTTCAAGTCAAGCCCCATCTCAATCTTGGCATTGGGGATATCGGCGGGAGCGGCACTCATGCCGGCTACCGCGCATGGGCAAATCTTTGTCACCTACCTCAACTTCCCTTATCCAGGGGCCAGCCCCAGCGGCGGGATCGGAGAATACAGCTTTGACGGGATGACGGTGAGCGCTTCACTGGTCCCGGGGGTGCCCACGCCGTACGGCATAGCTGTATCGGGGTCGGACCTGTTCACTACGAATCTTTACAACGGCTTGGGTAATGAGGCAGTCGGTGAATACACCACATCGGGAGCAACGGTGAATTCCTCACTGGTCTCGCTCCCGGTCGGCACGATGTGGATTGCGGTGTCTGGAACGGATCTGTTTGTCGGGAACAGGAACTCCGCATCAATTGCCGAATACACCACGTCAGGAGCGACAGTGAATGGGTCGTTGATCTCTGGGTTAAACGGCCCACAGGGCATTGCCGTGTCTGGATCGGACTTGTTTATCGCCAACAGCAGCGGTACCACGATCGGCGAATACACTACGTCGGGAGGGACGGTGAACGCCTCCCTGATCTCGGGGTTGAATAGCCCGTGCGGTATCGCTGTTTCTGGATCGGACCTGTTTGTAGCGAACAACAGTAGCGGCACGATCGGCGAATACACGACGTCGGGGGCGACGGTGAATGCCTCCCTGATCTCGGGGTTGAACGGCCCACTGGGCATTGCCATTTCTGGATCGGACCTATTTGTCGTGAACGGCACCACGATCGGCGAATACACCACGTCGGGAGCAACGGTGAACGCCTCTTTGGTCTCGGGGTTGAATGGCCCGTGCGGCATTGCGGTGGCGGGATCAGCCAGCGTGGCATGGAACAACACTGGCGGCACCAGCCCGAGTGACGGAAATACCTGGGATATCGGTACCAACAACAACTGGAACGACGGTTCTGTCACCACGGTCTACACCGATGGCAGTTATGTCACCTTCAATGACTCTAACAACGGCAACTATGCCGTTACACTGAATACGACAGTCAGCCCCGGCTCGGTGATCGTTAACAACAGCTCCGGCAACTACACCATCAGCGGCACCGGCAGCATCGCGGGCAACGGCTCGCTCACCAAGACGGGCAGCGGCACGCTGACCGTTTCGACTGTGAACACCTACAGCGGAGGCACATCGCTTTTTGCCGGTACGTTGAGCATTCCATCGATCTCCGCGCTCGGCTCGGGAGGCTTAACGTGGACGGCTGGTACGCTTCAGATTAACAGCGGAAACTTCGACATTGGCGTAAGCGGGCCTGTTGGTTCGTCGCTTTCACTGCCATCAAGCAAAGCACTAGTCGCGGGTTTTGGCGTTACGGTCGATCCGGGCTCGGCTCTAAGCCTTCAGGGCGGGAGTCTGACGGTCAATGCCGGCGCGACGCTCAACAATGGTGGCACGTTCAGCCAAACCTCCGGAACACTGACCGAGAACGGCGCGTTCATCAATAGTGGCACCGCGACATTCGGGGGAACACAAAGTTGGGGGCCGGGCAGCGTATTCGTAAACCTAGCGGGAACGGCGACCTTCAACAGCCCAATCAATCCGGGCGGAATTGGGCCGATCATCGACATAACCGGTGGAAACGTTATTTATAGCGGCGGCGCCGGATCGCTACCAAGCACGCTCAATGGCCTCAGCATTACAGCGCTCGGCAAGTTCGATCTGACTAACACCCATATCTTCATTAACTACGGCAGCGGCCCCGACCCCATCATCTCAATCAGGAATTACCTGATCGCCGGCTATAACGGCGGCGCATGGAACGGACCGGGAATCATTTCCGCGGTAGCACAAACGCCAACAAACGGCCTTCTCTATGGCGTCGGCTATGCCGACGGGGCTGATGGCGTCGTCGCCGGCCTATCCTCCGGCCAGATCGAAGTGATGTACACTTTGCTCGGCGACGCCAATCTTGACGGCCTGGTCAACGCCGCCGACTTCACCATCCTGGCGGCCAACTTCAACCAGACCGTCACCAGTTGGGACCAGGGCGATTTCAACTACGATGGCCTGGTCAATGCCGCTGATTTCACCGACCTGGCCGCGAATTTCAACCAGAGCGTCAGCGGCGCGGCCGTATCGGCCGGCGACGTTGCGGCCTTGGACGCCTTCGCGACGGCAAACGGCTTGCCGATGCCGGCCTTCGCCAATGTTCCGGACCCCGCATCATTTGGATTGCTAACCCTGGCCGGACTGGGCATGCTCAATCGAAGGAGCCGACGCGACGGCGAATTGCGATTCTCGAATTAACTCGCAACTCGCAACTTTCCGTGGCAATCTATTGCCTCTCCCGGCTTTGCTTCATCACGCGCCGCATCAACGTCGCCTGGACGTGGGCGGGCTTCTCGCCGTTCCGCGGGGTTCGCGGACGCCAGACGCCGTCGGGGCCTAGTTGCCAGGAATGCTCGGCATCGACGCGCATGACGTCCAGGATTTCACGCAGCCGCTCGCGCAGTGCCGGGACCTCCACCGGGGCCAGCGCTTCCACCCGCCAGTCGAGGTTGCGGTTCATCCAATCGGCCGAGCCGATGTAAAACTCCTCTTCGCCGCCGTTGAGGAAATGATAGATGCGCGAATGTTCCAGGAACCGGCCGAGGATGCTGACCACCGAAATGTTTTCCGACATTCCCTCGACTCCCGGGCGCAGGCAGCAGAATCCGCGGACGAAAAGCTCGATCTTCACGCCGGCCTGCGAGGCCGAATAAAGCTCCTCGATGATCCGCGGGTCCTGCATCGCGTTCATCTTCGCGGTGATCCGCGCTTCCTTCCCGGCCCGCGCGTGCTCCATCTCCCGGCGAATCATCGAAACGATTCGCTCCCGCATGTTCACCGGCGCCACCAGCAGCTTGCGGTAATCGCGTTTCATCGACCGGCCGGTGAGATAATGGAAAAGATCGATCACGTCTTCCGTCATCCGCGGATTGCACGTGAACAATCCCAGATCGGTGTAGAGCTGCGCCGTGCGCGAGTTGTAGTTTCCGGTTCCGATATGGCAGTACGTCCGCAGCCCATCCGGCTCGTCGCGCACGACCATCGCGGCCTTGGCGTGGGTCTTGAGGCCGAGCAGCCCGTACACCACGTGAACCCCCGCGTTTTCCAGCGTCTGCGCCAATTGCACGTTCCGCTGCTCGTCGAAGCGGGCCTTCAGTTCCACCACCACCGCCACCTGCTTGCCCGACTCCGCCGCGTGAATCAGCGACAACAAAAACGGCGAATCCGGCGTCGTGCGGTACAGCGTCATCTTGATCGCCAGGACCTTCGGGTCCATCACCGCGGCGGCGATGAACTTCTCCACGCTCTCGGCAAACCCCTCGTAAGGATGATGCACCAGCACGTCGCCCTCGCGGATGATCTGGAAAACGTCCGCATCCTCCCCGCTGAATCGCGCCGGGGTCACCGGGACCCACGGCTTGTATTTCAAGTCCGGAAAATCCAGGCTCGCCAGCGCCGCCAGGTCCGTCATGTCCACCGGGCCGCGCGTCGGGAAAATGTCGTCCGCGTCCACCTCCACCCCGTTGATGATGAACTGCCGCATCGCCGCCGACATCGTTTGCGCCAATTCCAACCGCACCGCCCGCGCCATCCGCCGCGCACGCAACTCCTGCTCCACGAGCTGAAGCAGATCGTCCGCGTCCTCCGCGTCCATTTCGATGTCCGCGTTTCGCGTGATCCGGAACGGGGAATATTCAACCACGTTCATGCCGGGGAACAGCAGCCGCAGATTGCCCCCGATCACCTGCTCCAGCGGAACAAAATGAAACTTCGACGACAGCGGCACCCAACGCGAAAGGTTCTCCGGAACTTTGATCCGCACGAACAGCTTTTCCTTGCGCGCCGGATGCTCCAGGATCACTCCGATCGAACTGCTCAGATTCGAGATGAACGGAAACGGATGCGCCGGGTCCACCGCCAGCGGAGTCAGGATCGGGAAAACGTTCTTGCTGAAGAACTGATCGGCCGCCGATCGGTCCAACTCCTCCAGCGCCTCGTAATCGCGCACGAAAATGCCCCGCTCTTCCAGCGCCGGCTTCAGGTCCTCCAACCAGCAGGCCACGTGCGTTTCCAGCATCGGCCGCAGATGCGCGTGTATCGCCTCAAGCTGCTCGGGCGGCGTCAGCCCGTCGATCGACCGCTCGGTCACGCGGGCAAGCTGTTGCCGCTGCAACCCCCCTACCCGCTTCATGAAGAACTCGTCGAGATTCGACGAAAAAATCGCCAGAAACCGCACCCGCTCCAGCAGCGGGACCGCCTTGTCTAGCGCCAACTCTAACACCCGATGGTTGAAATCCAGCCAACTCACCTCGCGATTGAGGAACTTGGCGGCGCCCGCCGGCCGCGGCGAGCTTTCCGTCACGCCGGCGGGGACAGACTCTCCATTTGCTGATTGGTGCATGAACGTTCCAGTTTCCACAACCAGTAAAAACGGATCATCGAAGCCGCGCACGCGCGGCCCGGATGATCCGCAGTGAATTCCGCTTCGTATGCCGTTACCGCTTGCGACGGTCGCGACGCGCCTTGCGCTTCTTGCTGCCGATCTTTCGTCGGCGTCGTGGCTTGGCCATTCGTCTACTCCTTTGCTGTGGCTGAGATAGTCTCCAAGCAACAAAATAGCCGCTCGCCCCCGGCGCGTCCAGCCACGGGAACCCACTATCGCCGCGAAGAATCCAACTGAACGCCCGGCCGCGTGCTCGGCGACGGATCCGGGTCGATCAGCGGCGCCAACACGGCTTTGGCGAATTGCCGCGACATCCCGCCGATGTGATCCCCGAAGTCGAAGTATCTCGCCCAGTCCTTTTGATATTGGTGCTGAACCAACTTCTGATACGGCAAAGGATCGGCGCTGGGCGGTTGAACGAACCCGGCGAAGCCCGCGGCGGGGCTGTGCACCCCGTCCATCGTCCCGAAAATCTTTGTCCCGGAATACAGCACCACCACGTCCAGCGTGCTGGAGAAGACGAATGTCTTGCCCTCAACGTGCCGCAGCGCGGCGGTCAGATCATATCCCGGCGAAAGCGCCGGCGCGATCAGCAGCACCGTCCGCACCTTCACGGGGGCCGGCAAGTTCTCCAACGCCCACGCCGCCAGCGCGCAACCCCCGCTGTGAGCCGTGAGATAAATCGGCGAATCCGGATCGGCCGCGGCGTGAGCGGCGATCATGTCGGCGATCTTCTTCGCTTCCCGATGATTCCGCGCGTATCCCTGCAACGCGTCGATTCCCGGATCGTGCTCCGTCCAATCATAGATGACGAAATTGGCCTTTACCCCCCCATCGCGCAGCCCCGCCAGCATCCGGCGATCGCTCCACCTCGGTCCGGCAATGCCGGGCAAATGCAAAAGCAACGGACCCTTCTGGGCGATCCTCGCCCGCAGAACTTCATCCGGCGCCGGCCGCGTCGCCGGCCCGCCGTACGCCAGCGCGGCAATCCCCAGCGACACAAACCCCAAAAACCAGAATCGGCAACGGAATATCGCGTACATCTTGCTAACCATACCCTGCCAATCGGCAACCGGTGAACCGGCAATGCAAAAATGACGCCCCCGGCCATGCACATTTGCTATACTGCCCGCCGAGGCGAACCATGTCCATCATCAGCACCACGAAAATGACCGCCGCCCAGTTCCTGGAATTGGGCGAAGACCCAGTCGGAGTCCGGCTTGAATTGGTCAACGGGGAGGTGGCAGTGAGTCCCAGCGCAACGCCGAATCATTCGTATACCGAAAAGATTTTGGGGGCCATTCTGGTTACCCACGTCCGAAGCAAAAAGCTCGGCCGGCTTTATGGCGACGTCGATACCATCTTCGGCCGTCACGATGTCCGCCGGCCGGACCTGATCTTCTTTTCCAAGCATCGCCTCGATCTTGTCGGCGAAAAGGCCATGGAAGGCCCGCCGGATTTATGCGTGGAAATTGTCAGCCCCGGCAGCCGGCTGATCGACCGACGCGACAAATTCAAACAATATGCCAAAGGAAAGGTGGCTCATTACTGGATCGTCGATCCGGAGGATCGCACCGCCGAGGCGTTCAAGCTCGTGCGAGGCGATTACCGGCCCGCCGGCAGCGGAAAAGGGAACGACATCGTGAGCTTCCCTCCTTTTCCCGATCTGCCAATATCCCTCGGCGAATTATGGCAACCGCGCCGCAAGTAGCGTTTCATCTCTTCATGTTCGAGCTGTGCCCCGGGAAAACGTTGGCCTTGGGATCCAGATAGTGCTTGGCGAAGTTGACGGCGATGCAAGCCTCGCCGAACCCGGTCGCGATCAACTTGAGCTTTCCCGGAAACGTCGCGATGTCCCCCACCGCGAAAACGCCGGGGATGTTCGTCTGCATCATCGCGTCCACCTTGATGGAGCCGCCTTCGATTTCCAACCCCCAGTCCTTGATCGGACCCAGCGAATTGTTGAAGCCGATGTTGACCAGGAGCGCGTCGATTTTCAGCGTTTGCTCGGCTTTAGTTCGATTGTCATATATCGTTGCTTCCTCGATCGACTCCCGCCCCCCAAGGCTCTTCAGCTCGAAGCACGTCATGATCTTGGTGGTTCCGCGGCGCATCCGCTGGACGTTTTCCTCGTGGGCGCGGAACTGGTCCCGCCGATGGATCAGCGTCACCGATGCGGCGATGGGCGAGATCATGTTCGCCCAATCGACCGCGCTGTCCCCCCCGCCGACGATCAGCACCCGCTTGCCCCGCATCGTCTGCAATTCCTTCACGAAATACCGCAACCCGCGCCCGAAAAACCGCTGGGCTTCGGGCAGAGCCAGCGTCTTGGGTTCAAACGCCCCCACCCCCGCCGCGATGATCACCACTCGAGCGCGATGCACTTTAGACTGCGTGTGTATATTAAACAGGCCCGTCTCCCCCTCCCGCGTCAGCATCTCCACCCGATCTCCCAGGCAAATTTCCGGTTTGTACTGCCCGGCCTGCTCTGCCAGGTTGGTGGCCAAATCCTTGGCCAGAATGCGCGGAAATCCCGGCACGTCGTAAATGTACTTTTCCGGGTAAAGCGTGGTGAGTTGCCCGCCAAGAATCTCCAGCGAATCGACGATTCTGACGGACATCCCCCGCAGTCCGGCATAAAAGGCCCCGAACAGCCCCACCGGTCCTGCCCCGACAATCGCCACGTCCACCACCGAACCATCGCCCGCAATCTGAGCCATGGCGGCATTCTAGGCGTTCGGCCCCCCAGGTCCAACCCGCCGATGTTTTATGATGATATAACAAACCTTCCGCACATTGTTCCACATGGAACAAGAATGCGCATAGACGAATGCGGGCTGCCGGATGGCCATTGAGAACCGAATCCACCTGGAAATCGTTCATCATGCGAGCCGACAAACGACCAGTGATTCTGCCTTGACTATGAAACTGGTGGTCACACGATGCTCTGCCGACGGGCAGGGGTTCATTCTGCTTTCGCTCCGAGCTTCTGAAGAATCTCATCGAACTGATCCAGGCTGCTGTAGTGCAGGATCAGGCGGCCACGGCCCTTGGAGCTGGATCGAACCTGAACGCGCATGCCGAGTTGCCGAGCCAACGATTTCTCCAAATCCATCAGGTGGGGGGTGAGAGCCGGGGGCTTACGAACAGGCGAGCCGTTGGAGCCTTCCTGGAGCATTCGCTCGAGGTTTCGCACGGATAGACCCTGGGCGACGACTGTCTCGGCCAGGCGCTGCTGCTCGAGAATATCACTGATGCCGGCGATAAGTTTGGCGTGTCCGAGGCTCAGCCGGGCATTGCGGACCATGGCTCGAACCGGCTCAGCCAAATCCAGAAGCCGGAGATAGTTTGCGATGCCGCTGCGGTCTTCGCCCATTCGGGCGGCCAATTCCGCCTGCGTCAACCCAAGCTGATCCATCAGCGCCCTGTATCCCTGCGCCCGCTCGATGGGGTTCAGGTCTTCCCGTTGGATGTTTTCCACCAGGGCCATCTGGGCCTGAGTGTAGCTGTCCACGTCTCGGACGATCGCGGGTACTTCGGTCAGCCCCGCCATTTTTGCCGCCTGCCAGCGCCTTTGGCCGGCGATCATCTCGAAGCCGCTTTTGGTCCGTCGAACGACCAGCGGCTGAATGATCCCGGATGATTTCAGGCTGGCCGCCAGCTCGGCGATTCCCGCCTCGTTGATTGTCTTCCGCGGCTGATGAGGGTTGGGACGAATCGCATCAATGGGAATGACCAACGGCCCACCCAAAGCCTGCCCCGATTCCATGGCCTCCATCCCCGGCACCGGTGCCGCGGCAGGGGGGCGGGCGCCAATCTCAGCCTCCACCGGCAAGTGCGAAACGGAAATCAAACTGCTTAGCCCCCGACCCAGCCGCGGCTTGCTCTTGGTGGCCTGAGACATGACAAAGGACTCCTTTCCTTGGCTGAATTGTCAAAACCATTGTTCCACGTGGAACATGCAGCCCAACAGGCAGCGCCGGGGAATCTACCACCGCGCACCCCAAACTGCAAAGCGCCCCCACCGGGCGCCGCCAAAACAGTCCGCGGTTAAGTTAGTATATACTAAGTTATGCCGCCCGCCGTCAAGGCTGGAACGAAGTCGGACCTCCGCTATAATCCCGGCCCATGCCCTTTACCCTCACTCAAGACTCTAGCGAAATCTTGCCGCCGGAAATGGGCGGCGCCGGGGGGGGAAACCGTTGGACCTTGAACTTCGGACCCCAACACCCGGCGACCCATACCACCCTCCGCCTCGTCCTGGAACTGGACGGTGAACGAATTCTCCGGGCAACCCCCCATATTGGCTATCTTCACAGCGGTTTCGAGAAGTGCGGCGAACACCTCAATTACAACCAGTACGTGACTATCGTCGACCGGATGGATTACTCCGCCCCCATTTACAACGAACTGGCCTGGCACGCGGCGACCGAAAAGCTCATGGGCATCGAACTTACCCCCCGATGCAAGGTCCTCCGCACCATCGCCGGCGAACTGGGGAGAATTCAATCCCACCTCCTGTGCATCGGCGCCGCCGGCCTGGACCTGGGCGCGTTCACGGCGTTTCTCTACGGGTTCAATCAACGCGAGACCATTTACGACATCGTCGAATACATGTCCGGCCAGCGTTTCCACACCAGTTGGACGCGGGTAGGGGGGCTGAACATGGATTTGCCCGATGAGGCAACCTTCAAGCGGATGGTCAAGAAATTCATCGACCAGGACATGCCCCCCGCCGCCGCCGACGTTGAAGCGCTGCTCAACAAAAACCGGATTTTCGTGGATCGCACCAAGGGCGTCGGCGCCATCAGCCGGGAGGAAGCCGTCGCCTGGAGCCTTTCCGGTCCGCTGGCCCGCGCCAGCGGCGTTCGCCGCGACATCCGCAAGGACGAACCCTACCTTTGCTTCGCCGACAACTGGGACGGCCAAGGCGCCCCGGCCGTCGATTTCAAGGTTCCCGTCATGACCACCGGCGACGTTTATGCGCGATATCTTGTGCGATTGGAGGAATTGAAACAAAGCCTGGCCATCATTCGCCAACTCATCGACAATATTCCCCCCGGCCCGGTGAACGTCAGCCCCGAAGGCAAGGAAGTCCTTCCCCCCAAGGACCAGATCTACAGCAGCATCGAAGGCCTCATCCAGCTTTTCGAGTTGACCATGACCAACCGCGGCTTCGAAGCCCCCAAGGGCGAGGTCTACGGCTGCATTGAAAGCGCCAACGGCGAGTTGGGATATTACATCGTGTCCGCCGGCCAGAACGTCCCCTGGCGCGCCCGCACCCGCCCGCCGAGCTACATCAATTACCAGGTCTTCCCCAAGATGATCGAAGGCCACATGATCTCCGACGTCGTCGCCGTGCTGGGAAGCATCAACGTCATCGCGGCGGAACTGGATCGGTGATTTGGAGTGGGCAATTTCAGGGGACGAGAAGGGAAGTCCGCACGATTCCGGCGACATGAAGCCACTCGGGCGTTGATTTCAGAATCCAAACTGGCGATAATTAGAAGCATGAAAACGACGATTGATATTCCAGATGAAATGCTAAAGAAGGCCATGAAGTATTCCAAGGCGAGCACCAAGCGAGAGGCCGTAATCACGGCCGTGGCGGAATATAATCGACGTCACGGCCAGGCGGAATTGATTAAATACCTGGGCACTTTCAAAGATTTCATTACCCCGGAAGAGTTGCAGCGCAGCAGGGCGCAGCGAGAGTCGAAGTGGAGAACCAATGGTTCTCGTTGATAGTTCGAGTTGGGTGGCAGCCCTTCGGCAATCAGGAAAGGATGAGGTGCGCCAGCGCGTGTTGTCGCTTCTGGCGGCGGGTCAGGCGGCGTGGTGCGATCCCGTTCGGCTGGAATTATGGAATGGCGCCCGAGGGGATCACGAGAGACGAATTTTGCGGTTGCAAGACGACAAGCTGCCCAGATTGCCAATCGATGAAGCGGTTTGGGATTTGTCCATGGAATTGGCGAAGCGTTCCCGGGACGTGGGGTTGACTGTGCCGGCCGTCGATCTCATTATTGCCGCTTGCGCCCGTCGCCACGGAGTGGCCCTCGAACACGACGACCGGCATTTGACTCGATTGATGGAATTGCAAGGGGTCTGACACTCACGCCCGCTGTGGGCCGCCCCGTGGACAATGTTATGGCTTGGATCACCGAAAACCGCCGCACCGCAACCGTCGAACGCCGCCCTGAGCCGTACCTGACGGACCAGATCAAGCAGAAACTCGCGGCCAAGTATTTCCCGCGCTATCCCACCAAGCGCGCCGTCCTGCTGCCGGCGCTGCACGAAATCCAGCATGCCTACAACTGGATTCCCGTTCAGGCGTTGGAAGAGATCGCCGCGTTCCTGGAAATGGCGCCGGCGGAGGTCCTGGATACGGCCACGTTTTACGAGGAATACTGGCTCAAGCCCAAGGGGCAATATCTGCTCCAGGTTTGCCGCTCGCTTTCCTGCGAGATTTGCCAGTCGCGAGAGCTAACCGATCATCTGATGAAAAAGCTGAAGCTCGAGGAGGGACAGACGACGTCTGATGGCCGGTTCACCCTGGTCGAGTTGGAATGCCTGGGCGCCTGCGGCGCCGCGCCGGTCATGCTCATCAACGACGTGCTGCATGAAAATCTGACCATTGAACGCGTGGACCAATTGATCGACCGGCTCCCCAAAAACGCGCATGATTATCATGATCCGACCGTCAACTGGGAATCCGGGAACGGACATTGATTCGCAATTCCATCAACAGGACACAACCATGGACACGTTGGAACAGCGCGTGGAGCGGCTGGAACGATCTTGTCGGCGTTGGCGGTTGGGGTTTTTGGTCATGGTCATGGCGGCGGTGGGGGCGGCCGGCGCAGCCGCCGCGCCGGGCGGGCTGGCCGATGCCCAGTTTGCACATCTGACCGTTCAGGGTCTGACGATCCGGAGCCAGCCGAATGGCCCGTTTATCTCGGCCTCCTGCGACAACGATCGGGCTTCGATCACGCTCTCGTCGCCCACCGCGCCCTCGGTCATCGCCCTGGTCGCCAGGCCGGAGTCGGCCGATCTCTTCCTTTCGCGCAAGGGTCCAAAGGGCATCGTCAGCGCGGCCGTCAGCGCCGATCAGCAATCCGGCTTCCTGGACTTGCGAAACGCCGATGGGAAAGACAAGGAGCTTGAGCCGTAGTAATCTCGGCTGGCCACAATGTCGGCAACCATGAAAACCTTTGGTCCGATAATCCTGGCCGCCTTGATACTGGCGGCGGTGGGGTGGTGGATTTTCTGGACATTTTTCGACACCTATCACCTGGCCACGGTTAGAGACGGCGTTCTCTATCGTGACGGCGTTCGCACGCTGCACCAGTTCAATCTCGCCGCCCAGAGGACGCACGTGAAAACCGTGGTGTCGCTGGTGGACGATCAGGAGATCACTCAATCGCCGTTCACGGACGAGCTTGCTTATTGCAAGGCGCACGGAATCGACGTGGTGCGGTTGCCAGTCCCGCTCGGCGGTTGGCCGCGGGGCGACCAGATCAGCCGGTTTCTCGCCATCGCCGACGATCCCGCTCGCCAGCCGGTGCTGGTCCATTGTGCCCAGGGCGTTCGCCGCACGGGCATGATGGTGGCGGCATACGAGCTCAGCGTTCTGAAACTCGACAAGGACCAGGCCGTCGCCGCTATCAAAGGCTTCGGCCACAGCGATCGGACCCTCGGCGATGTCAAGCGGTTCATCGAGGTCTATGATCCACAGACCCAGCAGATGACGAGCGATCTGCCGCATTCGCAGGAGTAGCGATCCGCCATGCCCGGCAAGATATCCCACACTCTCGCCCGTCCGATGCCGGCCAGCAACGATTGTCTGCCGCATGCGGCGATGATTCTCGGCTCGGTTCGAGGCTCGGGAACCCGGCCGACGCCGGGGATGGTTCATCGGCTCATCATCGAACCGCAACTCGATAATTGGGTGCTCTATCGTCTCGACGACGCCGGCGGATTCGTCGGCGATACCTGGCACGGAACCTTGCCCGACGCCATTGCCCAGGCGAAAAAGGAATTCGGCGTCACTTTGGAAGATCAATGACTCCGGACGATCCGCAACATCCTCAAAAACTTCCCGGCAACGGCTTGCTCGGCTGGCTGGGGCGGCAGGTCGCGTATGTTCGCAAGGCGATGAAAGCCGATGTTTCCGCCTCGAGGACCATCTACCGCGATTGCAAGATTGAAGAAAAGCCGCTTCCACAGGATCCCAAGGTGAAGCTGCGAAGAACGGTCATTGATGAAGTCGTCGTTGACCGCGATCCTCCGCCTTCGGCCGAAAAGAAAACGCCATAATGCCGAGACTTTTTCGAGTCATTCTCCCCGTTTCCGATATCGCCCTCGCCGAGCGGTTCTATTCCCGCGTTTTGGAAATCCCATTTGCCTCGTGGACGAGAGGACGGTATTCGCGGGCTGATTTCAATCCAGCATCTGATTCTACCGGGGGTCATTAAACAGGTCGTCAGCCAACGCGGATGGGATATCCCTTGCGGCGTGCAGCACGCGGACAATCTCCACGACATCGGCTTCAATGCGATAGAAGATCAGGTAGTTATCAAATTTCACAACGGAACGTTTGTGGAGATTGGCCAGGTCTGGATGATCAAGTTCATACCGCGGCCAGCGGTTGGGATGTTCACGAATCAGGCGATAGGTCTGATCGACGGCGTCGTAGAATTTCAGGGCCGTAGCGAGATTGTCCCTGGCGATGAAAAGAGCCGCATCGTCCACGTCGGCATCCGCCGCCGGGAGAATGCGCAGCTTATAGTTCATAACGTTTTGCTCTTCCTGCCCACGCGCTCGGCGAGAGCGCCTTTCTTACGCTTGAAATAGTCGTCGGAATAGGAAATTGGTTTGCCGCTGTTAAGACCTTCAATCAGTTTGGCCGTCAGTGAAGCCCGGCCCTGCTCGCGCTCAAATTTCTCGCGGATAGCTTCGCGGACGAACTCGCTGGTCGAACCGTAGACACCCGATGATACCTTGCCATCCACGTACTGCTTAAGCGGCTTGGGCAAGGAAACGTTCATCGTCACGCTGTTCGATTCGTGCGCCATGGTTGTCAGTGTACTATTCTGGCCAAAGATTGGCAAGATTTGGCCGTGTCGGCCCAAACCGCTTCGTTGTCGCCTCCGCGGATCGATGATAGAATCGCCAATATGACCAGTGAAAGAGTACGTCAACTTTGGAAAGCCGAGCCGTTCCAGAAATTCACCATCCATTTGGCGGACGGCCGGCAGATTCCTGTGATGCATCGTGAGTTTCTTATGATCTCACCAAGCGGGCGCACGGCGAATGTTTATCAGCCCGATGACTCATTGAACATCGTCGATCTCCTTCTGGTGACCGACCTGGAAGTTCGACCCAGCGGGGGAGCCCGTCGCCGCGGAAAACGCAGCTAACCGCCTCTAACGGAAAGTATATGGCTTACACCGAACCCGTCCTGGTCAAGCGAATCGATCCCGACCCCGACAAGCGCAAGCTGCATTGGTATGACGATTACGTCGCCACCGGCGGATACGCGGCGCTGCGCAAAGCGCTGGACATGAAGCCCGATGAAATCGTGAAAACCGTCACCGAATCCGGCCTTCGCGGCCGCGGTGGGGCGGGGTTCTCGGCCGGACAGAAATGGTCGTTCATCCCCAAGGAAAAGAAAGGCCCGCATTACCTGACCGTCAACGCCGACGAATCCGAGCCGGGCACGTTCAAGGACCGTTATCTCATGGATTACGATCCTCACAGCATGCTCGAAGGCATCGCCATCACCGCCATCGCCACCCAGGTGGACGTCGCCTACGTCTTCATCCGTGGCGAATACCATCGGCAGATCAAGGTGATTGAACACGCGATCAAAGAGGCTTATGCCCACGGAGTGTTCGGCCGCAACGGCATTTTCGGCAGCAAATACAAACTCGAGTGTTACGTCCATGCCGGCGCCGGCGCGTACATCTGCGGCGAGGAAACCGGATTGCTGGAAGCGCTGGAAGGCAAGCGCGGCTGGCCCCGCAATAAACCCCCGTTCCCGGCCATCGCCGGCGCCTTTGCCCGGCCAACCGTCATCAACAACGTTGAAACCCTCTGCTGCGTTCCCCCCATCGTCGAGCGCGGCCCCGCCTGGTTCAAATCCATGGGCACCCCCTCCAGCCCCGGCCCAAAACTCTACGGAATGTCCGGACACGTCAATAAACCCGGCGTGTACGAAGACGAACTCGGCATCACCCTCGAATATGCCATCAACAAACTCGCCGGCGGAATGAAAGGCGGAAAACACAAGGGCACCATCTGCGGCGGAATCTCCATGGGCGTTCTCGGCCCCGATCAACTCCACATCAAATTGGATTTCGACGACGTCCGCTTCCGCGGCGGATGCCTGGGCCTCGGCACCGCCGGCATGATCGTCATGAACGAGTACACCGACATGGTCCGCGCCCTCCGCAATTGCGTCCGCTTTTACGCCCACGAATCCTGCGGCCAATGCACTCCCTGCCGCGAGGGCAGCGCCTGGATGCGAAAAATCCTCGACCGCATCCTCGACGGACATGGCCGCGTGAAGGATTTGGATATGCTCATGGAGCTTGAAAAAACTCAGGGCATCATGCCCGGCACGACGATCTGCGGCCTGGCCGACGGCACCGCCTGGGTCACCCGAACGTTCATCAACAAATATTACGATGAATTCGCCGCCCGATGCATTCCCGATTCCGTCGTTCCCGTCACCATCAAACGCGGAACCAGGAACGTTGTCACGCCGATGGGCAGCAATACGCGGTAAGCGTAGAATCATTCACCTATGACTCTGGCGCAGATCAGACTTCGTCCGTCAACCCGCCATCGCCCAACGAAGGTCTGGTCGTCGGACGAGCTTGACGATTTGTGGGAATTGGCCGGGCGGCTGCAAGGCCGGCCCCTGCCCGGCGTGCGGCTCACCGAAGCGGAGTTTGCGGCCGAATACGGCGACGAGGACATCAAAGCCGAATGGGTGGACGGGGAGGTTATCATCATGGCGCCAGTTAGCCGGGAACATTCGGAAGTGAACGTTTGGCTGCTTCGGCTGGTCGCGGAATTTGTAGAGCATCACGATCTCGGACGAGTTCTCGGATCCGAGTACCCAATTCGACTGGCGTCGATCCGCAAATCGCGCAGTCCGGATGTTATGTTTGTCAGTAACGCCAAACTCTCCAAACTTCGCCCCACCTATCTCGACGGCGCACCTGATTTGATCGTGGAAATCGTCTCGCCGGACAGCGAGGCCCGCGACTGGCGCGACAAATACGGCGATTATCAATCGACCGGCGTGCGAGAATATTGGGTGGTTGACCCGTTATCGAAGCGCCTGGACGCCTACGCCCTCGGACGATCCAAACGATATTCCATGATTCAACCGGATGATGAGGGACGCATTCACTCGAAAGTGCTCAAGGGCCTGTTTGTTGATCCGCAATGGCTCCGTCGCTCGCCTTTGCCGAAGCTCAGCGGCGTGTTGAAGGAACTGAAGCTCCGCTAAGATCCCCACGCTTTTCGCGGTCGTTGCCAGACCTTTGACCAATCGGACGCCGTTTCGCTTCCCGTGTTACGTTTCAATAAACATGCGCTTTTTTGCGGAGTCCGACGCGCCATTTCAAAATCGCGCCAAGATTGAAAGGTCCAGCGTCTGCTGCACGTAATTCGAGCCGCCGGAGCTGGACCCGTTGCTTTGGCCGAAAACCTTCCGATCGGAATAGTCCAAACGATACTCGGGCACGAGCTCAATCCGCGGAAGCTTGCCACCGCGGAACAAGTCCACTTTGAAGCCAACGGAAAGGTCGTACATTTCGTAGCTGCGGCCGGGCTCGACGAAATCCATCATCCGCTGCGGCGGAACATAAGTCTGCCCGGGCTGGTCGGGGACGTTCAGCGAGTAACCGCTGGAATCGTGATACCACTCCAAACGATCCACGATCGCAAGATTGGGAATGACTCGATACTGCGAATAGAAACCGGCCCCCACGACGTTGGAGTGGAACGGCTCCTGAGCGAAGGAAACGCTATCCGCCTCGTGCCATTCATGCCAATAGAGAAAGTCCAGGGCACAGCAGAAGGGACAGTCACACGGATCATAGCACAAGGTGCTATCCACCATGCCGCGACCATCGACGTTGTCCTCCGCAAATTCCGGTCCATAGGTTCCGCCAATCGACCAATGCAGCCCGTTGGCGATCCTTTGTTTGTATCCGAGAATCCCATCAATGGAGGAATTGTCGTCATTGAGCCCCTGGTCCCAGCCGCGGGTCACGCCGCCGTAGAACTCGCCATGGTCCCAAGGCGAGAAGGCCAACTCCGCCCCCGTGAGCGTCTTGGGCAACCCATAAGTATAAGCAAATCCGCGAGATAGAACGCTGTAACGCCCGTCCATCGGGTCGATCGTCTCCAGCCCAAACGGATTGGCCCACTCTCCAACGGTAAGCTTGAGGTGTGGAGCGCCGATCTGCACGTTGGCCTGATTGACCGCAAATTGAAGGTTCGGATCGGTAAAGCTCTTGTAGGTGTGAAGATCAAGAATGCCATTGGAATGCACAAAGGAAAAATCGCGCCCGTAGCCCACGTCGAGCATGCCGCCGATATTCCATTTGTCATCGTAAATGTTGACCGGGCGATAAAGCTTCAAATCGAGCTGATCGAGATTGGGACGGTTATTCAGATAATCGAACAGCCGACCCTGAAGAACGCTGCCGTCATGTTGGCCGTCGAAACCCAGGCTTTCAGACCCGGCGACGTCGAAGTGAAAGCGGAATCCGGCATCGTAAATCGGCTGGAGGACAGGTTCGTCGGCCATCAATTGATTAATGAATCCCCGATCCACGGGCAAAATCCGCGCAGGGATTTCGACTTGTGGTGGCGCGGTGTCCGCCCAAAGCGATCCGATGGCAACGAATGGAAACAATGCCGCAAGAATGGCCGAAACTCGCCCAAGCCAGGAGTGTGGCATGACAAGCTCCTCCCGAAAATGTGGGCACGAGACAGAGGTGGTTTGCCCGATGACCGTAGTCAGTATATCCACTTTGAGCCATTTGATGCAAATCCTTGAGACTTAACAGCCAGAGACAAGAAACGAAACCGGGAATGGCTCTGGACATGGAATTAACCACTTTTGACATAATGGCTTATGGTCTGAACGGCTAAACTTGCGTACACGAATCGACGTATTGAAAAGTGCTCAGTCTTGTTCGGTTTTGTTCGGTTTGGGAATCGGTGTTGAAGGCGCCGAATTTGGGGTCTCGAGTTGCTCCAATTTCTGCCGGACCTCGGGCCAATCGGGGTGGAGATTCAGCGCGATCTTAAATTGCCGAATGGCGGCGGGGCGCGAACCGAACGCGACGTTCCATATCCCCAGAATATAGTGGGCCTGCGCATAATCCGGCCGCATGGTGATCGCCTGTTCGAGCAATACGTGTGCACGGTCGCGCATCGCCGGATCGTGCCGGTCCACCGCTTCCTCGCCGAGGAGCTGCGCGTAATTGGTCATCGTGGCAACGGGGTCGGCGCCCACGCTGTTGTGGCTCAGCAGCCATTCATACTCCCGCGATGCCCCGCCGAAATCGCCCGTCTCGGCCAGGAGATTCGCCAGGTTGTTGTGCGCCGTGGCATCGTCGCCCTGGATGGAAAGGGCCTTTTGATACTCCCCGATGGCCGTGGACCATTCCCGCCGCTCCTGCGCCAGTCTGCCGAACCCATCGTGCGGCCCGGCGGCGTTCGGGCTGGTGTTTTGCCACTGGATGCAGAAGGATGCGTCGTTGACGTAACACGCGCCGCGAAGAAAGCTGACGCAGCCCAGAACCGCAGTCCAGAACAGGGCGAATCCCGTGATCGCCGGGCGAAGTTTCGGCCGAACCGCCCCGTCGAGCAGCACCGCCGCCGCGACCGCCGGCAACGCCAGGATCGCCAGCGCCGCGTAGCGCTCGGAATACGCCGCTTCTTGTTCGACGACGTGCGCCGTAGGCAGTTGCAACAGCACGAACCAACCGATCCAGAAGATCGCCGCCCGCCGCACGCCATTGCCGCTCAATAGAACCCCCACAATCAACGCGAAAGCCACGGCGCATGAAGCAGCGCTCAATCGCCAATCAAACCAACTCTCGAACGGCGGCTCATAGCGCAGCGACATGAAGGGCATCACGCCCGTTTGCAGGCCATACAGCAGCGACTTCAGCGGCTCCAGCGGATGTTGCAGGATCGTCAGATGCAGCGCCGATTGCCCGAATATGAGATGTCGAACGAAGAAATAGACAATGAAAATGACCGCGATCGGCAGATAGCGGCCAATCCACGCAATCAAAGTGTGCGGACGCTCGGACAACCCCAGCAAATCCGCCAGCAGAAATATTCCCGGCAACACGGCCGCCTGTTCCTTGCACAGCAGGGCGGCGATGAACGTCAGCATGGCCAGGCAAAACCACCCGATCCCCCGTCCCAGAAAGGCCCACGTCGCCAGAAGGATGAACAGGGCGGGCAAGAGCGTTTCGCGTCCCGAGGCGGCGGGATAAACGCATTCCGAAATCGCCGGATGAAGCGCCAGCCAACTCGCCGCGATCAATGCCGCCAATCCGTTTAATCGGAATCCGGGCCTGCGAAGAAGCGCATACGCCGCCAGCATGACCCCGCCTGCGACAATCGCATTGAACAGATGATACGCCCACGGGCTCCTTCCCCAACCGCTCCTCTGCAGCGCGAACGTCGTCCGCGTCAGCGGCCGGTAATACGGAAAATTCAAATAGTGCGGCTCGCTGAAGATTCGGCCCAGATCGTTCAGGTGCCGAATGGGAAACTGTTTTTCGATCACTTCATGGTCGTCATAGACGAATTGGTTGGGCCAAGATGCCGCCGCGTAAATCCCCGCAATGACCATCGCTACGAAGATTGGCAAAAGAGAGCGGCGGGGCGGGATGGTGGGCATGAAGAGATTATAATGGAAATTCGAAACTCGAAATTCGAATGACGAATCAAATTCGAAATTCGAATGATGAAACGGCCTGTGTTTCGAATTTCGAGTTTCGAATTTGATTCGTCATTCGAATTTCGGATTTCGAGTTTCCCGCACGTATTGACCATTCCCCAAGCCGGGTCGATCATCAACCTCGATGACCGAGCCGGACGTTTCCAAACTCATCAGCGTCGAGCAAGCCGTGTCAATCATCGACGCTGCGGCCGTCGCACGATGCGCCGAGCGGATTCCCCTGGCTCAGAGCCTCGGGCTTTATCTGGCCGAGGATCTGCGCAACGACCGCGATGCCCCGCCCTTCGACAAGAGCCTGATGGATGGATATGCCGTCAAGGCGCGGGATATCGCAACCGTTCCCTGCGAGCTTGCCGTGGTCGATCGCATCGTGGCGGGGGGGGCGGCGACTTCGCCGCTGTCGCAGGGGCAGGCCATGGCCATCATGACCGGCGCTCCCATCCCCCCAGGCGCCGATGCCGTCGTCCCGGTCGAGCATACCCAAACGATTTCCCCCTCCAATCGCATCGTCGTCTTGCAGACCGTTTCCCCAGGCCGATTCATCGCCGCCCGCGGCAGCGATTCACCCGCCGGTTCGGTTGTCCTGAAATCCGGCACGCGCCTCGGCCCCGCCCAGGTCGCGGTGGCCGCCGGCATCGGCGCGGTGTATCTCCCCGTTCACGCCGCGCCCTCCGTCGCGGTTTTGGGAACTGGCGACGAATTGGTCGCGCCTGAGCAAACCCCCGCCGCCACCCAGATCCGCTCCTGCAACAATTCCCTCTTGCTGGCGCTTCTGCACCGCTATCCCTCCCGGACCACCGATCTGGGACTCGTGCCCGACGACCCGGCGGCGATCGAAGAAAAAATAATCGCCGGCCAGGCTCACGACGTTCTGCTGATCACCGGCGGCATGAGCATGGGCGAGCGGGATTTTGTTCCCGGCATTCTTCGCCGCCTGCGCGGAGATTTGAAGATCACCAAGCTGCGCATCAAGCCCGGCAAGCCGTTCGTCTTCGCCCAAATGCCCGGCGGGAAATTCGTGTTCGGATTGCCGGGAAACCCGGTCAGCGCTTTCGTCTGCACGGTCTGCTTGGTCTCTCGCCTGCTGATGCGGATGGCGGGGGGGCCGGCGGCGGAAAGAGTGGGCGTTGCTCCGCTCTCGCAGCCGGTCGAAGCGAACGGCCCGCGTACGTTTTACCAACCCGCGATTTTCGACGGCCGCACGCTGACGCCCCTGCAATGGAAAGGCTCGGCCGATATTTTTACGCTGAGCCAGGCCAACGCCCTGCTCATCCGCCCGGAAAATCAACCCCCGCAGCCCGCCAGGGCGGAAATCGAATTCATCGAAATATAACCTGTGGCCAAATTGGCCCTGATGCGCCAAGCCACCGCAAGCGACGACGCGGCCAAATCAGGATAGGATGCCCTCATGATCGACGCGCGTTCATCCTTTCCCGTCAAGATCGCGGATGAAAGGCAGGGCTCTCGACTTCGCAACAGCTTCGCGGTGAAATCTTCCGTGTCGTGTGGTGCCGCGCGCTTTCGAAGCGGAGCCTAAGAGTGGCCTGGAGCGGACCTTGTGAGAGGCATAACCGAAAGTCGCAGATGGTTGGCACCTGAATAATTGGGGCAAGCTTATGTTCTCTTGGATACCGATACATCGGCAAGCAATTCAGAGGATAGTTGAACAGCAAATACCTCAGGCCGAATTGCTCAAAGTGTTGCAAGAAATGGCGCGCGCAGGTCTGAAGGTGATAAACCTTGAAGACAGGGATGCCAGTGGCAACGTTCCATTGTCCGAAATCGACCCCTTCACGTTTTTCGCCTCCTTCAATCGGGGTATCAGCCAAGACAACCGCCAAGAAAACTGGAGGTTCCTCAAACGCCAGTGGTCGTTAGACGCCGAAGTGCCACTAGACTTTGCAGGCATACCAGTCGTGCCCAATATGAATTCGTGGTTTATTCCGTACGCGACCAGGCGTTCCAAGAATCAAGTCCCCAATTTGTGGTCACTGGCGGCGCAGGCTGCGAAAGGCGGCCCGGAACTTCTGGACGGAGAACTGTTCGATCGGTGCCAGAATTTTCCCACAATAAAGCTCACTCGTCTGACCATCGGTTTGTATTGGATTAACCCAGAAAAGTTTCTGCCTGCCGACAGCAACACCAGGTATTACGGCACGGCCAACGGCATCGAGATTAAGCCCGAAGACTTCAAGACCTACCGCGCCTGGATGCGCGCCATGACAGATAAGTTCCGCCGAGGCTGCCCCCAAATCTCGCACGACGCTTATATTTTTACTAGCAAGGCTGACGCAACCGGGGAAGCGGAGACCAGCAGCGAATCCTCTGAAGGCAAGGTGATCGCAACATCACCAACCATCGGCTATTGGTGGCTCAACGCAAACCCGAAGATCTGGGATTTTGCCGCCTTGCAAGTGGGCGGGCGGCAAACTTACACATCCCACAACGACAAGGGAAATAAGCGTCAGAAATACAGATATTTTCAAGAGGTGAAGCCGGGTGACATTGTCGTGGGATATCTGACCAGCCCTAACAAGGAAGTGGCCGCCATTTGTAGAATTACTAGGGGCTTGCATCAAACCGCTGACGGGGAAAAAGTTGAAATCGAGAAGACTGAAGACCTGGCAAGTCCAATTCCGTACAAATCATTGCTGGCCAATCCCGAGCTCGCGCACTGTGAGCCTCTCATCAACAACCAAGGCAGCCTCTTCAAGCTCGAGGAATCGGAATATGAGATCATCCGCAGCATCATTGACGAGGCAAACATTGCGCCAAAGATAGCGATCGAATCTTACGACAAACAAAAGGCGATGGAGGGGCTGTTCCTCCCTGAAACACAGTTTGAAACGTCACTCGCTTCGTTGAGGGAAAGGAAGAATGTAATTCTCCAAGGCGCTCCCGGTGTCGGCAAGACATTCGTGGCGAAGCGACTTGCCTACGCATTGATAGGTTCAAACGACCCGCAGCGTGTGCAGATGATTCAGTTCCACCAGTCGTATTCCTATGAGGATTTCATTCAAGGATTTCGTCCAACCTCGAAGGGCGAGTTTGAATTGAAGTCGGGGATTTTTTACCAGTTCTGCCGGCGAGCCCGGCGCGATGAAGCTCATGATAAGCCCTATGTCTTCATCATCGATGAGATCAACCGCGGCAACCTGAGCAAAATCTTTGGTGAGTTGATGATGCTGATCGAACCAGACAAGCGGGGTAAAGAGTACGCCATTCCGCTCACCTATTCGGAAGAAATGGATGAGCAGTTTTACGTTCCACAAAACGTGTTTTTGATCGGCACGATGAACACGGCCGACCGTTCGCTGGCCATGGTAGATTACGCGCTTCGGCGACGGTTTCGCTTTATCACGTTGCGACCGGCGTTTGGTAGCAGCGTGTTTAGAAAAATTCTTGAGAGCAAGGGAGCGAAGCCGGAATTAGTCACAAAGATTGTGAACTCAATGGAGTCCTTAAATCGGACCATCGAGGAAGACCTCAAGGACCTTGGCCCAAATTACGCGATCGGGCACAGCTTTTTTTGTCCTCGTGACGGCGTAAATCTGGACGAGAGTTGGTATCGGAGCGTGATTAAGTTTGAAATTATCCCGCTGATCCGGGAATACTGGTTCGACAACGAGGACAAGGTGAATAGCCAGAGCGAAGCATTATTGGGTTGAATTGACTGTGAAAATTCCAATCCAGAACATTTACTTCCTGCTTTGTTACGCATGGGACAAGTTGGAAGAAAGCAAAATCGTCGATGTTGACGCTATCGAATCGACTAGTTTGGTGGATCTTTTCGCGCGAGTGCTAATAAGCGGCGCGAATCACCTATTAAAACGGGGAATTGATCGCGGCTATGTCCCCCAGCACGAGTGGGGGAGCCGGTTGCGCGGGCGTATTTGTTTCCAAGAGGCCCTCCGGAAGAGCGGAATGCGGGCAGCAAGTCTACCGTGCGACTTTGATGAGTTGAGCCATGACGTGCTACCGAATCGGATTCTCAAGTCCACAATATTTCGACTGATGCACGTTGATGGATTGGATAGTGAGTGCGCGGAGGGGTTGTCAAAGATCTGCCGAATGCTTTCAGATTTGCGCGATGTCGAACTGAGCAGCCGGGTGTTCGGCCGCGTTCAGCTCCACCGTAACAATCAGTTTTACGACTTCCTGCTAAAGGTTTGTGAACTGATCTATCGTAATCTTTTGGTATCTGAAAAATCCGGAAAGACCAAATTCAGGGACTTCGTTCGAGACCGCCGGCAGATGGAGAGCCTTTTCGAAGCATTTGTTCGCAATTTCTATCGTCTTCACTCAAAGTTCACTGTCAAACGCGAGGACATTCGTTGGAATTGGGTGCCTGCAGATTTGGCGTCGCGCGAGTTGCTGCCCAAAATGCAGACCGATGTGAGCCTGACTTCCCATGCCCGGAAAATCATCATTGAATGCAAATTCACGCCTAACGCCACGCAGCATCATTTTGATGCTAAGAAGCTTCGTTCGTACCACTTGTTCCAAATTCACGCCTATATGGACAACCTGCGTGAGAAGTTCGCTGACACGTGCGAGATGATCTTGCTGTACCCATCCATGGGCATCGAAAAGGCCGTGTCCGCGAGCTACCGCGACGGTGGCCACAAGATCAGCGTCCGCATGATTAATTTGAGTCAGCCTTGGCAGTCCATCCACAAGGATTTGTTGGCACTTATAGAATGAAAGGGCACCAAACCGCCATGGCCAACATCGAATCTTCACACCTCCGCCCCGACCGCATCGGAGGCGTGCATCTCCTTTGAAATACAAAACCAGATTACCCGCTTACCCCCCAAAACGCCGTGGCTACAATCGCCGCATCAGGCATCGACCATGGCCGATCCCACGCGCATTGTCATCCTCGGCGGCGGCTTCGCGGGCGTTCTGGCTGCGCGCCGGCTGGAACGTCTCTGCAAGAAGCGATCCGACGTTCAGATCACCCTCATCAGCCGGGACAATTTTCTTCTGATGACTCCGCTGATGTTCGAGGCCTGCTCGGGGACCCTGGAACTCCGCCATTGCTCCGTTTCCATTCGCGCGTTCCTGCGCCGGACCCGTTTCATCGAGGGGATTGTCCAGCGAATTGACTTGGACGGGCGCATCGTCTTTGCCGCCTGGGGCGAGGAAGGCGCGGCACATCAGGTCCCCTACGATCAGCTCGTTCTGGCGATGGGCGCCATCACCAACACCCGGCAAATCCCTGGCTCGGACCTGGCGCTGCCGTTCAAAACGTTGGCCGATGTCATCGTCCTGCGAAATCATCTCATCGAATGCCTGGAGCGCGCGGATGTCGAGACCGATCCCGCCGTTCGCCGGAGACTGCTCACGATGGCTGTCATCGGCGGTGGATTCGTCGGCTCGGAGGTTTTCGGCGAGCTTACGGCCTTCATGGATGAGATCGTCCGCTACTACCCCCGAGTCCGCCGCGATGAGATGCGGCTATTCCTGATCCAGGCCGGCCAGCGCATCATGCCCGAAGTCCCGCCATCCCTGGCCGATTACGCCGTCAGAATTCTCCTCCGCCGATCGGGCGTGCAAATTCTGACCGATACCCCTGTCCAATCCATCGAACGCGGCCGAGTGCATCTCAAGGACCAGGTGATCGAGGCTGAAACCATCGTCCTTTCCGCCGGCATTCTCCCCGCCCCGGTCGTGGCCGAGTTGCCCCTGCCCAAGGATCGTCACGGCCATCTCATCGTCGAGAGCACCATGCGCTGCAAAGATCGCCCGGAAATCTGGGCCATCGGCGACTGCGCCTCCATCCCCGATCCCCACGGCAATCCCTATCCCAAGCTCGCCCAATTCGCCATGCGCCAAGCCAGGACCCTGGCCGACAATCTCCACGCCGTCCTCGACGGCAAATCCCCGGCTCCATTTGAATTCAAGATGCTCGGCCTGATGGCCGCCCTCGGCCATTACAAGGGACTGGGCACGCTCTTCGGCCTGCGCATTCGCGGCTTTTTCGCCTGGTGGCTTCGCCGGACTTATTACCTGACGGTGATGCCGCGCTGGCCGCAGCGGATTCGCATCGTCGCCGATTGGACGATCGCCCTGTTTTTTCGTCCCGACATCAGCAAAGTGGACCTGGGCCGTGAACAGGTGTCGCGAATGCGGCCGACGCCCGGGAACCCACGGCCGTGAAATCGGAATAAAAAAACGTCGCAAGACTGCGATTGAAACTGCAGGCGCGTTAGGCTTAGCGGTCGCCAACAAAAGCTGCAATTCTGATATGCACTGCAGCTGTGATCCGATTGCTCAAGGAGTTAAGACTTTGACTTTGACGCCTTTTGAGGCCGAGGCAGGGTAGTAGGCGAAATTGCGCTCAAGCTATACGGGCCGGCAGCGCCACGGCTAGCGAGGGAGGAGGGTGGCACAGGCCGCATAGACGCTGGCAACGATTTTGGGAGATAAGGACTTGGGCGTTCGTTTGTCGTGCTTCCTTGGGCCATTGGTTATCATGATAACTAACTCATTGGCGATTGCAAGGCGTTCGTTTGTCTCGCTTCCTTGGGGCATTTGCATGCTCTTATCGAACGACGAGACCACTGTAACCGTATTGGTCGAATTCGGCGACCGAATTGTGTCGCGACTTACTTGGCGGTGTAGAAGTTCCAGAAGGCATTGGTTAGAAAACGGTCTCCTGTCACAACGCGGAACACCGAATCCGTGGACTGCTCTCGCAAAAGCAAATATCGGTTTTCGTCGATAATCTCCTCGCAGATTCTGAATTTCAGGGTCCTGGTCAGGATTCGAAGAATAAGATTCGCGCACTGCGATGTCGTTCGGGCCACCAGAACGCCATTGGCGACGCCAGTCTGAAGGTGTATTTGAATGCCGAGCGGATGGGATTCCTTCAATGTTTTTGCGCGACTGTCGTAGTGGTTCCCGATGCAGTCACCAAGCCTTCGTTTCGCATCAGCCAAATTCATTTTCGCACGGTTTACCACCCAGCCGATAACTTGCTTATCCTTCCACGCGGCATCGGGCTGGAAGACTCGAAGCTGTTGCAGGACCAGAGATTTTTCGTCTGTATTCGGTGATCCACGAGCAACCATTTTCAACAAGTCGTTGACATATTTGTCCTGCTCCTTTGGGGTTACCGAAGGGATGTACGCGATTACCGGCTTGCCTTGTGCAAGGGTACTCGCCAATTCTGAGTCCTTGCCAAGGGTGTCGCTCTCCTGCGCAAGATACAAAGTGCACGCCGCCCGTTTGAGCATCAAGCCTTCCACCAATCCTTTATCTATGCGCTCTTCACAAAATGCTTGGGTCGGGTCAAACCATCGCAGATTCAGTTTCTTGAGTTTGGGATGGTTGAATATCTCGTCGACGACTTGATTAACCATCTGGTATTCGTGGCTTTCCCGCATGGATGTGGCCACATAGACATCCATGTGGTCTGAAGCCAAGTAGGCCCCCTGATTCCGCTTGCCCTTTTCAACAATTCTCCGGCGTTCTTGAAGCTGCTGCTTGATGGCGCTGTCATTTGGGTTCTGCAGCAGGCGCTCGTCGAGTTGTCGTTTGATCAGGTAGCCAAGAAAGTAAGTCTTGTCTCCCGGAATCGGATCAACCGGGAGCAGAGGCTGATGTCGCTTACTAAAGTCAGCTGGTTCAATAGGACCAGCCCGGGCGAGTTCATCGGTAAGATCCCTCGTCGGATCTGAAAGGTATTTGAATCCGAACTTGACATTGCCGAAGTTGAGAATGGCTAGCTCTCGGAAACGATCAACGCCGGTCCGGACACTTTTCAAAGATTTAAAGGCCGCTCCGCTCCTGTACTCCGTACCTCCGTCAAGGAGGAATTGAAAAAAACTTCGCGTAACGCGGTCGTACCCAAGCAGAAGGAGGAGTTCGTTGAACTGGCTGTACCCGAGACCTGAACCTCTAAGCAGCCCATTTGTCCTGGTATCGAGGTTCTTTGGGAAGGGCGCGACTTCACCGGTCAGATCGCGCAATATCGAGCAAAGGGCGTCATGCATGGCACCTCCAAGACGATCAAGATTGTTCCAATTCTCGGCCATCTGCGGTTCATTTTGATTTGCCGCACCGACGCATGTCGATAATAACCTTGAAAGCGGCCTCGGCAAGCCGCCGCAAAAGAGATGTCTTTTTGACGAAACCTGAAAGTGATGAACATCTGTTCCCACCGACTCAGGCTCTGAAGCCGCTCGGGAGAGGTATCGAGCCTCCCGCAGTCGTCCTCGGCGGGGCGCTCCCGATTGAGTCCGCGGTCGTGAACAGGTGTCGCGAATGCGGCCGACGCCCATTGAACACGTAGAAACGAAATAGCGTTATACTTTTCACGTGCAGTGCAACATCGACGCCAGAGGCCGAAGGGCCAGGATTATCAGCGGGCTGGTATGTTGCGCGGCGGCCCTGATTCTAGCGGCTGTCGCATATTTTAGATTTGGAATTTTATCATGGCTCGGCGCGATCGCCCTGATCCTTTTGGCCGGCGGGGTATTCCAGATCTTCGAAGGGAAGAAGGGATGGTGCGCGGCACGCGCCATGGGTATTAAGACGCGAATCTGAAACTGGCGATTGCCCTGGTTACGGGGGACATCCAGCTGACACCACGGCGACGAAGCTGCCAGGCCAGGCTAAGATGGAATCATGTTGGACGCGCTCTCCGCGCTTGTCGTGAAGATCATGGATGCCAATCTTCACACCCCCGCGCCCACGGCATCGGCGACGTGCATCACCGCGTTCCTGAAGATTTGCAATCCGTCTCCCTCGTCCGGCAGCGGCCGAAGTGGAGGCGAAGCCTTCCACCGCGTTGTCCAGGCATAATGCTGCGTTGGATCGACGTGCCGTTCGGGGTGCGGCATCAGGCCGAACACCAAACCGGTCGAATCGCAAACTCCCGCGATGTCGTCCACCGAGCCGTTGGGATTCTCCCCGACATAGACCAATGCGACTTGATCCTGGTCCCACATCGCCTTGCGAACCGCTTCATCCACCGGAATGAATTTTCCCTCGCCGTGCGCGATGGGCAGATCGATCCGGCCCAGGCCCTTGGTCCAGACGCATTTGCCGCCTTTGGGCAGCAGGTGAATCCAGCGGTCCACGTATCGGGGGCAATCGTTGTTGGTCAGCGTCGCGGTTTGGCCCCTTCGCCCGGCCAGGGGGCCGGGAAGCAGGTCGGTCTTCACCAAAACCTGAAATCCGTTGCAGATGCCGATCACCGGCTTGCCCGCGTCGATGAATCTCCGAACCGCCTCGCCCAAGTGATGAACGATCTGGTTGGCCAAGATTTTCCCCGCCGCGATGTCGTCGCCATAGCTGAAACCCCCCGGCAGCGCCAGGATTTGAAACTCCTCCAGCGCCGCCGGCGATTCCAGGATTCGATTGATGTGCAGCGATTGAGCCGTTGCCCCCGCCCGTTCGAACGCGTAGGCCGTCTCGCCGTCACAATTGGTTCCCGCCGCTCGAAGGATCAGGGTTTTCGGTTTGCTCACGATGGGCAGAGTCTAACAAATTTCATTGCCTAATCAGCCCCGCGGGAATAAAATTCCCCACGGACGCCGAAAGACGTAATGCCTACCCAATTTGTTTCACCAGAAGGAAGCTGATTTATGTCCGCCCAGAGCTCCGAAGCCGAGCAAGTCGTCGAGAATGCCGATATCGATCGCGACGTGCCGCAGCCGGCCATTCACGTCGAGCAGCGAAAGCTTTCGCTTCACGATTTTCTTAAGACCTGCGTGAAGATCGGCGGTTCCGACCTTCACCTTCAGGAGGCCAGCACGCCGATGATCCGCGTCGATGGGCGGGCCCGTTTTTTGGATTGTCCCCCTCCGACGGCCCAGGCCATGAAGGAATACGTCGACCAGATCATGTCCTCCCAGGCCGAGCCGGAAAATCGCCGTCACATCCTGGACCACAAAGGCGCCGTGGACGTGGCTTACAGCATGCCCAACGTCGCGCGCTTCCGCACCAGCGTCTTCCACAGCCGCGAAAAATTCGCCATCGTCATGCGCCGAATCGTCACCAAGATCCCGAATTTTGACGAGCTGAACCTTCCCCCGCTGGTCGAAGGCCTGGCCAACCATCATCGCGGCATCGTGATCGTTTCCGGCACCACCGGCTGCGGGAAATCGACCACCCTGGCCGCCATCATCGGCAAAATCAACCGCACCCGCTGCGAACGCATCATCACCGTCGAGGACCCCATCGAATACCAGCACGAAAACGCCAAGAGCCTCGTCAGCCAGGTCGAAGTCGGCACCGATAGCGAGAGCTATGAATACGCCCTCCGATCCATGATGCGCCAGGACCCCGATACCATCCTGATCGGCGAGATGCGCGACACGTTCTCCCTCTCCACCGGCCTGCGCGCCGCCGACACCGGCCACCTCGTCTTCACCACCGTTCACGCCACCAATGCGTCGATGACCATCGAACGCATGGTCTCTCTTTTTGACGTAAATCAAAAGGAGCTTCAACAGACCCAGCTTGGCCTGAACCTGATCGCCGTCTGCTGCCAGCGTCTGGCCAAGCGGCGCGACGGCAAGGGCCGCGTCCCCGTGATCGAGATCATGCAGGCCACGCCCCTGGTGCGCAAATACATCCTCGACGGCGAATACGAAAAGCTGAAAGGCACGGTCGGCAACCGCGAGGGCGGCTGCCAGAGCTTCGACCAGCATCTCACCGAACTGTTCCAGAAGCAGATCATCGACGTGGCCGAGGCCAAGCGCCTGGCCAGCAACGTCGATGCCCTGAACCTGGCCCTCCGCGGCATCGGCAATAGCGACTCCCGCCTGCGCCAGTGAGTAAAGGGGCCATTCAAGATTTCCGCGGTTCGGGCCGTCGGCCGCATCGATTGTGCGTGAACCGCGGGCAAAGGCGGCGCTTCGGGGGCGATGCCATCCACGCACGGCATAGTCGCATTGGCCTCCCATCATTGCGCCGCGATGGCAGAAATATTGAATGGCCCCTTTACCCTCATTGCGCATTGGCCTGGTCGATCGCCACGCGAAGGGTGTCGGGATTGGTCCATTGCTGTCGGGTGGCGATGGCGCCGTCCTTGCCGATCACAATCGCTCCGTTGGGAAACGTTCCGTAGGCATTGGAGACCGCGTTGTCCATCGAGTCGACGGCCATGGGAATGGTGATCCTCAGTTCGCGCTGGGCTTCCACGGCATGGGCCTTTCGATCGTCGAGCGTTGTGGCCTGGGGCACGGAAATGCCTTCGTCCTTGTTTCGCTGCACGTCCTTGTCTCCGGCCGGAAACGCTTCGCGCGTATAGACGACCATGAAAAATGCCCGAGGGCCTTCGGCCGCCTTGAGCGTTTCCATCTCCTGGGCATGTTGCCGAAATACCGGGCACGACATCGAGCCGAACTCCAGGACCAGGACGTGACCCTTATATTTCGACGGCGTGAACGCGTGGCCGTTCAATTCGATGATCCGCACGTCCGGCACGGGCGATCCCGGGTCCGGGCCGGAACTCTGAAGATCAGCCGGCTTTGGCGACGCTTCGGATTCCGTCGCCGGTTTGCCGCCGCCCTGGTCCGGCGCCGCGCCGTTGGATTGTCCATGTTCTGGCCGCGCCTGTTGAATCGCCTGCATCAGTGTTTGCATCTGATCCGGGGTGAGAATGGTTTGCAGCTTTTGGCGCATATCCTGGCGGACCTGTTGCATGTCCGATTGCACTTTCTCGCCCGCCTGGGCCTTCTGGCGGAGGTCGGCCATCTGCTGGCGGATCGATTCCAGCAGATCGGCCACCTGCTTCTTTTGGTCGTCCGACAGCTCGAGCTTGGCGATCGCCTGCCGGAAGATTTCGACCATTTCTCCCCCGGCGCTATTGCGGGTGGTGGCGCCCTCGACTCCATTACGGCCGCGGGCGCGCTGCCCGAGTCCCGGTCCCATTTTCTGGTCCAACGTTTTCATCTGTTCGTCGTTCAACACCTGCGCCAATTGCTGGTGAAGCTGCTGAGCGAACGCCGCCAGCTTCTGATACCGCTCCTGTGGTTGCATATCCACGAGGGTTTGCGACAGGTCCAGGCCCTGCTGGTTGGCGCTGTCGAAGAAGGCATCGACCTTGGTTTTCTCGTCGTCGCTGAGATTCAACTGGCTAACAGCCTTTTTCAGGCGTTGGATCACCAACGCCGGCCCCGGCCGCATGCCGGGCGACACCGAGCCATTTCCCGGCTGCGTTGTCGCATCCGCCATTGCCGCTGCCGGCGCCACGGCCAGCCCCGCCAATATCACCGCCGCCATGAGTCCTGGCCCCAAGCTGTTGAGCATGATAATCCTCGTGATAGCTGTCTGCTGGTTTCTTAACGCGCACCGGCGGCGATTATTGCGTTGGTGTTGTCAATGCCATGTTTGCCGTTTGACGCTAAAGGCCTTGATCGGCTATGCTTGGGGCAATCCCACCGGGCCCTTGGCCATGGAGGCATCTGGGCCTTTTGCATGCAATGCCTGAGGAGAAGCGTGTGACTCGACATTCTTTGGTTTTGGCCGGCGCCGTCGCGACCTTCTGCTTGATTCTAGCCGGCTGCCAGCCCAAGACGGTGACCTACCAACACCACAATGATTTCGTGCTCATTTCCAATCCCTCGTTTGTCAAGGCCTGGGACGTTCAACTCCCCCTGCATTCCGGCGACTCGGTCAAGGGGATCTATTTCCTCGACGGCACCGTGCACGTGTTGACCAACTTGAATTACGACCACGCCGTCAACGGCGACAGCGGCGAGCTTCCCTATCGCAACGAGATCGGAACCCCCGACCTCTCCCTCCAGGGCGGACCCACCCTCGTCACCGGCGGCATCGTTTTTCCCACCTCCCATACGCTGGAGTTGTATAGCCGGGCCGGCCGTTACATCAGGTCCATCGACGTTAAGTATAACATCACCAACCAGGCCGTCGGAAGCCACAATTTCGTCTACGTTGGGCTGGATTTCCAAAAGGGATGCCTCGCCCAGGCGGACGTCACGCTGGATCTCGAACCCGTGCAGTGGACTTTTCTGACCTTCGGCTCGGTGGACGGCGCCGTCGGCATTTCCGATAACGTCGTCTATTGCGGCAGCGAGGACGGCTCCGTTCGTGCCTGCGCCGAGGACCGAACCCCCTATTGGACGCTCCTGCCCGATGACGCCTTTGACACCCAGAGCAAAATCCTCTCCGCCGTCGCCGTCGACAGCACCGGCTGTTATTGCTCCACCACCGCGGGAAAACTCTTTTGCCTGGACAAAACCAACGGCAAGTTGAAATGGCAGTATTTCGCCGGCGAGCCGTTGACCACCGGCCCCCAGGTCACCGACACCGCCGTTTATCAATATGTTCCCGACGTCGGATTGGCCGCCATCGACAAAACCACAAAGGTGACCCTCGGCGATGGGGAAATCGCCCCCGAATCCCCCTTCCACTCGCCTCGCTGGACCCTCAAAGGAGCCGCCAGAATCCTGGCCGAGGACGACCAATACGTCTACGTCGTGCTCGGAACGCCCGATGAGATGCGCGGCTTGGCGGCGGTCGAGAAGCAAACCGGCCGGATCGCATTCAGAACCCATCGCCAAGACCTGATTTTCGCCGCATCCCAACCCAAGGCTTCCCTCATCTACGCCGTCACCAGCACCGGCCTTGTCGTGGCCTTGAAACCCGTGGTGGAACCCGGGTCCTACGGCGAAATCGCCGCGAACTGTGCACCCAAAGACTCCCTCCCGTCGTCCGATGGATGGCCCGCTCATGTCCGATGATCTGGTCCCAGTTCGCCGAGCCTTGATTTCCGTTTCGGACAAGACCGGCCTCCTCGAATTCGCCTCGGCGCTCTGCAATGAATTCGAGATCGAACTGATCAGTACCGGCGGCACGGCGCAATTCCTTCGCGAAGCTGGTTTGAAAGTCGCCGACGTCTCCGAAGTGACCGGCTTCCCGGAAATGATGGACGGCCGCGTCAAAACGCTCCATCCCAAAATCCACGCTGGATTGCTTGCCCTGCGCGACAACCCCCAGCACCTCGAGGCCATGAAGGCCCGCGGCATCCAACCCATCGACTTGCTCTGCGTGAACCTCTATCCCTTCCAGCAGACCGTCGCCAACCCGGCCGTTTCGCTCGACGAAGCCATCGAGAACATCGACATCGGCGGCCCGGCGATGATCCGCTCGGCCGCGAAAAACCACCGCTTCGTCGTGGTTGTCACCGATCCCCATCAATACGAAAAAGTCCTGGGCGATCTGCGGAAACACGGCGGATCATCCTGCGCCGCCCATCGGTTCAAACAGGCCCGCCGGGCTTTCGCCCACACCGCCGCCTACGATTCGGCGATTGCCGAATTCCTCCAGAACAAAATCGAGCCTGAAATTTTCCCCGAGCAACTCCAGCTTCGCCTGACGCGCCGGCAAGTCCTCCGTTACGGCGAAAATCCCCATCAAATGGCGGCCCTCTATGTCGATGATCGAAAAAGCACCGAAGCCTCCGTCGCCCGGGCGACGCAGCTCCATGGCAAGGAGCTTTCATACGTCAATCTACTCGACGCCGATGCCGCTCTGGCGGCGGTGAAGGAATTCGACCGGCCCGCCGCCTGCATCGTGAAGCACGCCACCCCCTGCGGCTTCGCCGTCGCCGATACTCCCGCCGAGGCCTTCCACCGCGCGTTCGACGGCGATCCGCTGGCGGCGTTCGGTGGAATCGTCGCCATCAACCGAACCATCGACTCGGGCCTGGCAAACGTCATCACGTCCATCGACAAGCTGCTGGAAGTCATCGTCGCCCCGGATTTCGCCGAAGATGCCCTGGCTGCTTTGAAAGACCGCTGGAAAAACGTCCGCCTCCTTCGCGTCGGACCCTTGGGAACGGTCGATCCATCCGAACTCCACATGCACAAACTCGCCGGTGGATTTCTGCTCCAGCAGCGCGATGTGGCCGGCGTCGACGAATCCGCCTGGAAGATCGCATCGCGCCGGCCGCCCACCCACGCGGAACTGGCCGATCTGAAGTTCGCCTGGATCGCCTGCAAGCACGTCAAGAGCAACGCCATCGTCGTCTGTAAAAGTCAGATGCTCGTCGGCGCGGGCGCCGGACAGATGGACCGTCCCAGCGCCGCCAAGCTGGCGATCGAAAAGGCCGGGGGACGTTGCGTCGGCGCCGTCGCCGCCAGCGATGCGTTCTTCCCATTCCCCGATGCGCCGCGATTGCTTCTCGATGTGGGAATCACCGCGATCGTCCAACCCGGCGGTTCGCTCAAGGACCAGCAAACCATCGACCTCATCGACGAGCGCGGCGCGGCCATGGTCCTTACCGGCCAGCGCCATTTCAAGCATTGATAATGCAAACATCCAAAGACCTGATCGTCGAACCCGTCGGCGTTGATGTCGAAACGCTTGCGCATCCCATCGTCTGGAGCCAGCTTTTCGGCAACGATCATCCCGTTGAACTGGAAATCGGCATCGGCAAGGGGACGTTTATCACCAATCAGGCCAAGGCCCGGCCGGACGCCAATTTCTTCGGAATCGAATACGCGCGATGGTTCTGGCGTTATGCCAGCGACCGCCTTCGCCGCAACGCCTGCGCCAACGCCCGCACCGCCCGCGCCGAGGCCGCTTATTTCCTCAAGGAATTCGTCCCCGATTCTTCGCTGACGAGGGTGCACATCTATTTCCCCGATCCCTGGCCCAAAAAACGCCACCACAAGCGCCGGCTGATCCAGCCGCCGTTTCTGCTTGAAATCCACCGCGTCCTCAAGCCCGCCGGACGCCTGCAAATCGTCACCGATCACGAGGAATACTTCCAACAGATTCAGCAGGTCGTCCGCGGCTCGCCGCTGAAGGAAGTCGAATGCAACCTGAACGAAGTCGGCACCAATTTCGAGCGAAAATACCGGCGTGAGGGACGGACGTTTCACGCGATCGCCGCGTTGCGGGCGGCTGGATAGAGACCAGTTCGCCGGATCGATCCCAAACCCTCATATTTATTCATGCCCGCCACCTCTGCCGTCCGATAACTCCCAAGACATCTAACTGAAAGGTGCCTTATGAAAGCTTACATTGCGTCTATCTGTGGCGGGTTCGTGACCGTGACGGCCATTCTGGCCATGTCCGGTTGCACGGGCGATGGCCGGCCGACAATCATCCCCAACTCCGATTCCACCCTGAGGAAGTCCTCGACCGAGTTTGCCGCCGACGCGGCCAAGCGATCCTACGAGGTCACCGCCCCCAAGAGCCACGACGCGATTGCCCGCGCCCAGTACAACGTCATGGAGCGGCAATTTGAATTGGCCAACCTTTCCAATTCCGATTGGCAAAATATTGAGATTTGGGTCAATCAGAAGTACGTGGTGTGCGTGCCCCAATTCGACCGTAACACCGGCAAGACGCTCAATTTCGAATTGTTCTACGACTCCGGCGGACATCACTTTGAAACCGACCACGGCAACAACCCGGTCCGCAGCCTGCAAATCTATCAGGGCGGCAAGATGTACGACGTGGTTGCGACGCTGGAATGACGCTCGCCGCAACAGAAACGCAAAAATGACGCGGTTGAGTCGTGCCCTGGATGAACGTATAGTTATCGCCCCATGCTGTTTACCGACCCGTGCTTCCTTTTCCTGCTTTTGCCGGTCGTGCTGACCGTCTACTATTGCACGCCGCGGGCGGGCAAGAATTATGTCCTGCTGGGGGCCAGCCTGGTTTTCTACGCTCTGGGCGAAGGGTGGTCGACCTTCGTGGTTCTGGCCTCCATCGCCATCAACTATTATATCGGAACCTTGATTGGAGCCGCCCCCAGTCAGAAATCCGCCAGGGGCGCGATGGTTCTCGGCGTGATCGTCAATCTGACGGTCCTCTGCGTCTTCAAATATTCCGCCTTCGTCGTCCGCAACATTAATGTCCCGCTTGTCGCCATAGGCCTCCGCCAGCTTCCCTTGCCCAAGATCCATCTTCCCCTGGGCATATCCTTTTTCACTTTCCACGCCCTGTCGTACATCATTGACGTATTCCGCAAGGAAGTGAAGCCGTTGAAGCGGTCCAGCATCTTCGGGTTGTACATCATGCTCTTCCCGCAGCTTATTGCCGGGCCAATCATCCGCTACAAGACGATCTGCGATCAGTTCACCATCGGCGGCCCGCGCGGCCGCCAGCATTCCTGGGATTTCTTCTCCGAGGGCGTCCGGCGCTTCATCATCGGGTTTGGCAAGAAAATGCTGATCGCCAACACCGTCGCTCAGACCGCCGACACCATTTTCACCATCCGGCCCTATCTGATCACCCCGGCCGTCGCGTGGCTCGGCGTGCTCTGCTACACCCTGCAAATCTATTTCGATTTCTCCGGTTACAGCGACATGGCCATCGGCCTGGGCAAAATGTTCGGCTTCACTTTCCCGGAGAACTTCAATTACCCCTACATCGCCACCAGCATCACCGATTTCTGGCATCGCTGGCACATCACCCTCTCAAGCTGGTTCCGCGACTATCTTTACATCCCCCTGGGCGGAAACCGCGTTCCCAAATGGCGGGTGTATGCAAACCTTTTGACCGTCTTTTTCCTCTGCGGACTCTGGCATGGAGCCACCTGGACCTTCGTTGTCTGGGGGTTGTTCCACGGCTTCTTTCTTATCATCGAACGCGCCGGCCTGAAAGACTGGCTGGAACGCCACCGCGCCGTGCGCCATGTCTACACCCTGCTGGTCGTCATGGTCGGCTGGGTCTTCTTCCGCTCCGACACCTTTGCCGGCGCGGGGCAATACCTGACCCGGATGGCATTCCTCAGCTCAAGCAAGTCGGCATTCTTCACGATGGCCCAATGCGTCAACCGGACGCTGGTTCTGGCCGTGGCGGCGGGCGTCATCGGCAGCTTGCCGCTCGTGCCGCTGCTCGGCAGCGCGTTCGACCGCGCCATCGCCGCCGCGGGCGGCGCCAGGTCCTGGCTCGTGGATTTGACCGCCGGAATGGGCGAGTTCGCCGCACTGAGCGCCATCTTCGTGGCCTCGACGGCGCTTTCCGCCGCCGGAACCTATAATCCGTTCATCTACTTCCACTTTTAGATGCCAATGACGTCGCAGCCAACCACGTTGGAGATGCCTTTGCCGCCGCTTGGACATGCCGATGCAATTCCGCACGCCCATTGGCGACATCGCGCCCGCGTGGCCGCGGCCATCTTGTTCGTTATCGCGATGTTCATTCCCCTGCTTGGCGCCGCCATGCACTGGGATCCGGTTGCATCCCACGAAAACCGCGCCCTGGCCAAGCCCCCCGGACTTCCCAGAAGCTTTCAGCAGGTCACCCGGTATTCCGAACTCATGCTCGGCGCCTACCGGGACCATTTCGGCTTCCGAAACGCCCTGATCCGCGGGCTTACCCTCCTCAAATTTCACGGCGGCCTGGCGGTGGATCAGAGCACCGGCATCATCATCGGCAAGGACGGCTGGCTCTTCTTTCCCCCCGTGGTCCGCAACCTGCTCGCCGACCGCAATCTCGACCCGTTCACCAGCGAGCAACTCGACGCCTGGCAGCGAGTGCTCGAACACCGCTACTGGTTCTGCGCCAATCACGGAATCCGCCTGATCGTTCTCATCCCCCCGGACAAGCAAAGCGTTTATCGGGAATACATGCCCGACGAGCTTTCAGCCCTTGGCCCGCAAAGCCGGCTCGATCAGATCGTCGAACGGCTCCGCGCGACCCATTCCCCCGTCGATTTGCTCGATCTCCGCCCGACTTTGCTCGAAGCGAAGAAATATCGTCGCGTCTATTTCAAAACCGATACCCATTGGAACGATTACGGCGCCTACGCCTGTTATCCCCTCATCCTCGATGAGATCAACAAACTGCTGGGCACGAAAATGGTTCCCCAGCCGCCGAGCGATTTCATTTCCACCTCGTCCATCCGCTCCGGCGATCTGGCGGGTTTTGTGAACCTGTACTACGAATACAACGAGGACTGGCCGCACTTTCTCCCCCGCCATCCCTTTCCCCAGACCTTCTCCCTCGATAACCCGTTCACGCCGGTCATCACCAGGAGCGACCCTCACGGGCCCACGATGTACGTCATTCACGATTCGTTCGGTAATTACCTGGGGCCGTTCCTCGGACCGCATTTCAGCCGCGCCGACTGGCAATGGACCAACGTCCTGGCCGGCCCGTTGGTATTGAAGGCCAAGCCCAAGCTTGTAATCGACGAATTCCTCGAACGCTGGTTGTATGCGCCGCTGCCGACGGATACCGAGGACGTTCGCAATACCCCGCTGCAAGGGCGCGAAGAATATGTCCATGACTCCCGCGACACCCATGGCGCGGGTTGAACGGCAGGGGGCCATCCTCTCGCCGGCCCAACACCGCGCTCACTGGCGCCTGACGCTGGTGCGCGTCCTGGCCGGGCTGTTTCTCGCGTCGCTGTTTCTTCCCCTGATCGGCGCTTGCCTGCATTGGGACCCGGCGGGCAAGTCCAACGAAAACCGCCGGCTTGCCGAACCGCCCTCCCTTCCCAACTCCTTTAACGCCTTCAGCCGCTACTCCGATCGCTGGCTCAGCTTCTTCCGCGATCATTTCGGCTTTCGCAATACCCTCATCCGCGCCGTCGCCGTCACCCGATTCCACGGCCTCCGCGACGAAATGGACGGAAACGTCGTGATCGGCAAAGACGGCTGGCTCTTCCTCCGGTCCGAGGGCGACGAGAATTTCATCGCCTACCGCGGCCTCAATCCGCTCTCCTCCGATCAACTCGACGCCTGGCAAAACGTTCTCGAAAAACGCAATGCCTGGCTTGCCGCCCGTGGCATCCCCTTTCTCGTCGTAGTTCCCCCCAACAAGGAAACCATCTACCCCGAATACCTCCCCTCGGAATTGACGCCCGTTCGCCCCGAGTCCTCCCGGTTGGACCAGCTTGTCGATCGCCTTCGCCAGTCCCATTCCCCGGTCCATTTTTTGGACCTGCGGCCGGCCCTGCTGGCCGCCAAGCCCTCCGGACTCCTTTATCACAGGACCGACACCCATTGGAACGATTCCGGCGCGTTTGTCGGCTACCGCCAGATCATCCGCGCCGTCCAAGCTCTTCTGCCTCAATGGAAAATCGTCCCTCAAACCCTCGATGATTTTACGGTCGGCCCCCCAGGCCCCGAAGTCGGCGACCTGGCCAGGATGATGGATATGCCCGATCAATATACCGATCGGGGATTTCCGCTGATCCGAAAGAGGTATTATCCCGTGGCTCCGGAGCTGTCCAACACCCACAGCGTCGTTGTCATCGACAATGACGGGCCCAAATTGCCCCGGCTCGTCTTCTACCGCGATTCATTCGCCATCGGCCTGGTCCCGATGCTCGGCCCTCATTTCAGCCGCATCGCGTACGCGTTCGAAGAGACCATGGACCCGGCCCTGATCCGAGTGACAAAACCCGACCTGGTCATCGACGAATTCCTCGAACGTAATCTCTATCTCAATCCACCCACCGATCCGCCGGCAATACGCTGGTTTACCGCCCCATGACCCGCGCCGCGCGAATTGCCGGTGAGTTCCAAAACCGCTATGCTCTATGGACTTTGCAAGGGAAGAGATCGGCGTGAATCGAATTGGACCGTCGCCTTTGGCTCAAGGGGACGCCGCGGCGCTGCTCGAACGCAGCGCCCAATGCGTGACGGACTTTTTTTCACGCCTGAACGATCGATTTCCCACCGCCCCGCCCAAGCTTCTTGAGGCGATCCAATACAGTCTGATGGCCGGTGGAAAACGCCTGCGCCCGGCGCTGATTCTGGAAAGCGCCCGCGCCTGCCAGGATCACCAGCCTGACGCCGAGCCCTCGCCATCGGTGATTGCCGCCGCGGCGGCCATGGAGCTTATCCACACCTTCAGCCTGGTTCACGACGATCTGCCGGCCATGGACGATGACGACCTGCGCCGCGGCAGGTCCACCAACCACAAGGTCTATGGCGAGGCGATGGCCATTCTGGCCGGCGACGCCATGACCACCATCGCCTTTGAAATCCTCGCCGCCGATGCCGACCCGGCCCTGGTCCCGGCCCTTGTCGGCGAATTGGCCCGAGCCTCCGGACCGGCCGGCATGATCGGTGGCCAGGTCCTCGACATGGATGAACGTCAGCCCCCCCGGAATCTGGCAGAACTCCAACGTCTCCATCGCATGAAAACCGGGGCGCTCCTGACCGCCTCCTGCAGAATGGGCGCCATTGCCGCCGGCGCCGATTCCCTTCAGTTGCAAGCTCTTGACGCCTTTGGCCGGCATCTTGGATTGGCGTTTCAGATCGTTGATGACATTCTCGATCAGACCTCTACCCCCCAGGAGCTTGGCAAGGCCACGAAAAAGGACGCCGCCAAGGGGAAGGTGACTTATCCCACGCTGATCGGACTGGAGAAAAGCCGTGCCGAGGCTCGCCAGCACCTTGCCGCCGCCTTGGCTGCGATTGACCCCTTTGCCGCGCGCGCCAACGGCCTGCGGGCCTTGGCCGTCTTCGTCGTCGAAAGAAATAAATGACCGCTGAATTGCCGAATTTTGCCCAAATTTGGCATTCTTCCCATTTACTCCGGCCGTCCAGCACGGTACAAAAGAACGGTCGAGGGCTGGAAATGCGGTTGGAAGTCGATTTATTTGTAGCGCAAGGTCGCATGGCCGCAGATAAACGTTCCGTCGGGGCTGCGGCGATGCCCGGGCAAGGATGCCCGGTTTGCTGGAGATCTGTTTATGGGATTGCTGGAGTCTATTCACGTTCCGACGGACATTCGTCGTCTTTCCATGGACGAATTGACGACCCTTGCCGCGGAAATTCGCGATCGTATATTTCAATCAGTCAGTAAAAACGGCGGCCACCTCGCCAGCAACCTCGGCGTCGCCGAGCTTACTATTGCCTTGCATTATGTTTATGACCTTGGCCCCTTCCCAACCGGGCCGGACTGGCTTCTCTGGGACGTCGGCCGCCAGTGCTACGCCCACAAAATGCTCAGCGGCCGAACCGCTAAGTTCCCAACCTTGCGAAAAAAGGGGTCTATCGGTGGGTTCCCAAACCCCGATGAATCCCCCTACGACCTCTTCGCCGTCGGACATGCCGGCACCTCCATCAGCACCGCCGTCGGAATGGCCCGCGCCGGCGATCTCATGCGTAAGCCCGGCAACGTCATCGCCGTCGTCGGCGATGCTTCCATCGTCAACGGCCTGGCCTTCGAGGGGTTGAACAACGCCGGCACCCTCCGAAGGCAACTTCTGGTCGTCCTTAATGACAACGGCATGAGCATCAGCCAGCCCCAGGGCGCACTCAGCCAATACCTCGAACGCGTCCGTGTCAGCACCACTTACGGCGAAGCCAAGCGGCTGGCCGAGAAATTTGTCGGACGCCTGCCCCAGACCGTCGGACATACCGTCGAGCAGGTTTGGCGGCACGTCTCCGACGGCGTCAAGAGCGCTATCTGGCACGGCCAAATCTTTGAAACTCTGGGACTTAAGTATTTCGGCCCGGTCGACGGCCACGATATCCCCGGCCTCATCGACCTGCTCGCCGAAATCAAGCACGTCCAGGCTCCCGTGCTCCTGCACCTTAAGACCGTCAAAGGCAACGGTTACGAAATCGCCAGTTCCGAGCCGACACGCTTCCACAGCCCCTCGGCTTTCCAGGTCAACGGTTGCCGCGTCGAGATTCTCAAGGGCCCGGGAAAGTCCTGGACCACCGCCTTCGCCGATGCCATGATCGCCCTGGCCAAAAAAGATCGCCGCGTCGTCGCCCTCACCGCCGCCATGCCCGACGGCACCGGCCTTTCCAAGTTCGAAAAGCAAATCCCCGACCGATATTTCGACACCGGAATCTGCGAGAGCCATCTCACCGCCATGGCCGCCGGAATGGCCAAGGCCGGCATGCGACCCTTCGCCGCCATCTATTCCACTTTCCTCCAGCGAGCCTTCGACCAGGTCTGGCAGGAAGTCGCCCTCAACCATTTGCCCGTCTGCTTCTGCATGGATCGCGCCGGCTATGTCGGCGACGACGGCGCCGTTCATCATGGATTCATGGATCAGGCCTTCCTGCGACCCCTGCCGGGAATCGTCCTGATGGCCCCCAGCGACGAGGCCGAACTTAACCGCGCCCTTCGACTGGCGTTGTCCCTCGAAACCGTCTCCGCCATCCGATATCCGCGCGACAACGTCCCGGCCAAAAATTTCGAGGAGATAATCGATCCCTCGCTTCAGTCCGACGCCGGCCGGGAGTGGCAGGTCGGCCGCAGCCGCGTGCTCCGCGACGGCGCCGACGCCACCGTCATCGTCTACGGCGCTCTGGCCGAGAGTGCCATCTCCGCCGCGGCCGAATTGGCCAACGACGGCCTCGACGTTGAAATCGTCGACGCCCGATTCTGCAAGCCCGTCGATGGCGAGATGCTTTCCCGAGTTCTTCGACCCGGCCATCCCGTCTTGACGATTGAAGATCATTCCCTTCAGAACGGATTTGGTTCCGCCGTCATCGAGCATGCCGTTGCCCACGGCCTGCCGACGGCCCACATCACGCCCCTGGGCATGCCCGACCGCCTCATCGCCCATGCGACGCGCAAGCAGCAGCTTGCCGAAGTCGCCCTCGACCCGGCCGGAATCGCCCAAAGCATCCGCGACGCGATTCGCAAAGCACAGACCATCCCCGCCGAACTCGCCAAGCCGACCGTCGAGGTGTCGGTACGAAACATCAGGAATAAAACGGCGCTGGCGGGGCAGGAAGGATAAAGGCCGGTTTTACTTGCGGCGCGCGGCTTCGGACTCCCCTAAAAGCCGCGGGATTGCCATCCCGCGGTCTTCAAACGCGGCCATATCCTAACCATGAGGGGAGATTCTCTTCACACCATTTGCGATAATCCGCCATGGTGTCGAATGCCCGGTATTTGGCGTCATCCAGCACGGGCTTATACGTATGTATGAAGGCATATTTCATGCGCTGCTCCAGAGTTCGGCGCGAGGCCGCTTCGAATTCGGCAAGCCAATCGGCGGGAATTTCCGGCGTTTGCTTCATCTCTTGGATTTTACGTCCGGGTTCTCGGGATTAACATAGGAGTAAAAACCAGAAATCCGAAATCCGAATGACCAAATGAAGACGCTTTCGGATTTCGTCATTCGGATTTGATTCGTCATTCGGATTTCGGATTTCGCCCATGCATCTCCTCCTTGCCCCCGACAAATTCAAATCCTGCCTCACTGCCGCCGAGGTCGCGCACGCAATGGCCGCCGGCGCACTCCGCGCCGATCCGCGCGCGACCATCGACCTCTGTCCCATGGCCGACGGCGGAGAGGGAACCGTCGATGCCTTGGTGGCCGCCACCGGCGGCCGATTTCTCACCCGCAGGGTCACCGGACCTTTGCCGGACATGAAAGTCGAGGCTCGCTTCGGCCTACTCGCCGACGAAAAGACCGCCGTCATCGAAATGGCCGCCGCCAGCGGACTCGCCCTGCTCCGGCCCCAAGACCGCGACCCCACCCGCACCACGACCTTCGGCACCGGCGAATTGATGATGGCAGCCGCGAAGATCGGCGCGACGCGCATCATCCTCGGCATCGGCGGCAGCGCCACCATCGACGGCGGAATCGGCTGCGCCCAGGCGTGCGGTTTGCCCGTCATCCTTGAGGACGGCCAGGTTCCCTCTCCCGGCGAACCCCTCGTGGGCGCGGACGTCGGGCGCGTCGTCCTGATCAAGCATGGCCGCGGAAGCCCGATCGAAAAAATCCGCATCGAAGTCGCCTGTGACGTCGCCAATCCCCTTTGCGGCGACGACGGCGCCGCCGCGGTCTACGGCCCCCAGAAAGGCGCCACCCCGCGGCAGGTTCGCGAATTGGACTCGGCCCTTTCGCAACTGGCCCGCCGCAACGGCAAACTCGAGCAGGCCAATCTGCCCGGCGCGGGAGCGGCGGGGGGGTTGGGCTTCGCCATGGCCGCGTTCTTCGGGGCCCAACTCAAACGCGGCGTCGAGATCGTCATCGACGCGGTTGACCTTCGCCGACGTCTGACCGGCGCGGATTTATGTCTCACCGGCGAAGGAAGGCTGGATCGATCGAGCCTGAGCGGCAAGGTGGTCGTCGGGGTTGCGCGTGCCTGCCGCGATGCACAAATCCCCTGCATTGCCCTCGCTGGATCGATCGAGCCCGGAGTAGATTTCGGCTTCGAGGCGATCAAGATCGGCGATGACACGATCACGCAGGAACAATCGATGGACCAGGCCGAAACGCTCATCGCGGCGAAGATGGCGGATATTCTGCGGAACCGATCGTGATCGGATCACGGCGGCGGGCGCGTCGTCGGCGCGCCCGGAACCTTGGCCGCGGGCACCCAGCTTGCAACATCGTTGAACTGGCCGCCGTGCTTTTGCTCAGCGGGTGGCAGATTGGACCCGTCGCCGTTGTAAAAGCTATATTCCGGCTGGTCCATGCGGAAGAACATCCCATCGGCTGAATTACACCTGTCGTACACCAATGGCCGGTCCGATCCATCCGGCAGGCCTCCTTTGATCAGCACATATCCAAAGGTTTGCTTGCCGTCGCCCCAGGGATCTTTCGGCAAGCCGCTGGGCAATATGGACGCCAGTTCCTGGGCCGAATTAGGCCATCGCTTCTGCTCGAAATAAAACAGATGAGATGCCAGCGACATGGCCGCGAAGGTTTGTCCCGCGTTGACCCGGCGAAACACCTCCGTGGCTTTAGCGATGGAGGACTTCTGGTTGGCGGCGACGCCTGACCCAGGCGCAAGCTCCAACTTCAGAATCCGGTCCATGCGCGTCTCGGCATCGGTCTGATCGAGCAAGTCGGCGATCAACTTTTTTGCCGAGGCCACCGGCAGCGCATCGGTCTGCGGCCCATCCGCCGCGAGGGCAACGTTCGAGGAGATGATCATCAGCCTGGTGACCGCCAGCGCCGTGCATCCTTCGCCGACCAGATTACAGACGAGAGCTTTCTTCTCATTTCCGTCCAGGAGATCGGCCATGTGCAGTACGTAGCGAACGGAGTCCACGGCCTCGGCGTCGTGGCCATGCTCATGTTCGTACAAAGCGGCGTCACCCAGTTCGTTGGCAAGCGCACGGAAGGGATTGAGGAATTGAGTACGTCCACTAACCGGCCACGCGGAGGTGTCAATCGCCGCCGCCTGACGGGCGAGTTCGCGCGCCGGCCGGTTCTGCTCCCACGCCCGCTGCTCCGTCGTCTCCCAGGCGTTTCCGAAGGGCGGATAATCGGGATAGATGTCGTTGGAAGAGGCCGGGCAATCAACTTTGATCAACGCCGCCGCGCGCAGATAGATGTCGGCCGCGTTGGCCGGGCCGCCGGAAGGCGCGGTGGAGGCGAGCGGCGGCGGGGCGGCTAAAGCGCCTTCCAGGCCGCTCGACCACGCGTAAGATTCGATTACAGAAAACGCGGCTCCCGCCAGGATCAAACACAGCACATTCGCCGCCAGCACTGCGAGTTTTCGCCGATCGGCCATGGCCCGCCATTCCTTTGGAGCACCCTGATTCTAAGGATCACCTTATATCAGTAGGCGTAGGACTCGGCAACAATTTCGGCACGAGGAAGAAAAATACCCCAAGCGCCGCCGCGGCTTTCAGCATGCCATGGGCCGATGACGCTGGAGAAACCGATAAACCTCGACGGCGAACCAATCGCGGCGGCGGCAAATGCACTACAGGCGTGGACGAAGGATCGACATTAACGCTTAACTTAGCCGCGAAGTCTTACGCGGCCGCAGAGCGAGGGACGACAGAGCGATGGCGGCGAGCGCTCCCGAAGCCGGTTCCGGAATGGGAGTGGGAACAGCGGTAAACGCAACGTCGCCATCGATCCAGGAGGCGGTCCCTCCGTTCGGGCTAAATGCGGTTGCGTTGGTGTCAATCACCATCTGGTAGGTTGTCGCTCCGGGTGCGACGGGAGTGGCAAAGTTGAATCCGATGACATCCCCCAAAGCAGAGCGATCCACTGAGGTGGGGAAAGCCGAGCCGCCCCCAACGGGCGTATCGTCCGCATAAGTGGTAAGGCCCTCAAAATCGGTGACGCTGAAGCGTTTTATGCTGTCCCCGCTGTTAGGGCTGCTAGAGAATTGGTAGACGAAATCCAGAGTGCCACCGGCTTCATCCCAAACCTGCGAATCCAATAAACCGGAATAGACAGAGCTAAGACTCACAAACGGAACAGGGCCAGAGTCGTAAACTTTGGCGACGCCGTAAGTGCCGCCGCCCGTGGTCGGAATTGAACCGCCCGGTAAAAGGAGTGCGGCCCTGGCTCCGCTCGCCAGACAGCCGAGCAAAGCCGCCGAAGCGACGAACGACCCGGTCCACGTCCCGACCCAAGCTGCAAAGGCCCTGTGATGAGTTCGCATGTTTCTTCTCCGCTCCCAATTGATCCTAAAAGGCTGGGCTATCCATTCTTCGCATGATGACGACGGCGACGCGACAAAAGGCCAAACGCGGCGACTGCCAGGGTGCCCGCCGTCGCGGGCTCCGGCAACGGCATGGTGACGGCGGTGCCAAAAGGAATCGGAACAAAAGTGCTGGCGACGCCGCCGTCGATCAAATTGGCCATCCCGCTGTTGTATGAAAGCGAATTGGTCTTGACCATCAAATAGTCGGTGTCCTGCCCGGCGGCGATCCCTGTCGGTGGGCTAAAATCAAATCCAATGGTCTGACCATTATTGAAAGTTCCGCGCGTCGCATCCGATGGCGCGACCGCGCCGCTGCCATTCACATAGTCCACGTCCGTCGTGAAGTTGGCGAAGCTCATCACCGAAAGTCTGTTGGGGTTATCCGGGCCGCCGGTAACGTCAATCCAGTAGACGAAATCCAACGTCGAGTTCGGATTCACCGTGTCGTGGAACACTTCATAATGGAGAGTCCCGGAAAAAGCGGTTTGGGACTGCGCGTTTAAGCCGTCGAAGGGGACACCGGCGCCGGAGTTGGGGTCGGGCACGACCAGAGCGCCGGGAGGAATAGAAAAGCCTCCCGTGAGATTCGGGACGGAATTCTGGCCAGTCGTATCGCCGGGATTGATGATCACCGCTCGTGCCGCGCTGGCGGCGAGAAATGCAGCCCCAAAAGCGACGCCGCAAACCGTGTTAGCGACATCGGCACCCCAAAATTTACGCGCAGCAGGATTCTGTTTCATCTCATCCGCTCCACTTTCCACTTGGTTTGGTCTAGCGCTGACTATTAAACCAACCTGATTCTCCGCGCCGACCTTGCATGTGATAACCTACCGTGGTCGGCTACAAATGCAAGCAAAAAATTCTAAATCTTCGCGGATCGAATATGCGCCTTTGCGTTAACAACCTCTTAATAATAAATTGGTTGCGCATTTCTCATAAGAACCCACTCCCGCAAAGGTTGTGATTCTTCATAGGCCCGATAAATAGTGAATTCCCCCCTTCTTATATTATAAAATCCGAAAGCCGTGTCGCAATTTTTCTGGCGGATGTCGCAATTATCGATTTTGGGTGCTTCGCGCAACGAAACGGAGCGACAGATCAGGCCAAATCTCACGGGACGGCTTTGGAGCTGCGCGCAAATTTGAACGCGTGCTTCCCCGAATCCATGTCAATTGAGATGGTATCCCCTTCCCCGAATTCGCCGTTCAGGATTTTGCCGGCTATGGGGTTCTCGATCCGCTGTTGAATCACCCGCTTCAGCGGCCGCGCGCCGTAGGCCGGATCGTATCCCTCTTCCGCCAGCAGCTTCACCGCCGCCGGTGTCACCGACAATTTCAGGCGCCGTTCGCCCAGCCGCTTGCGCAGGTGGTCGATCTGGACATCCACGATTTGAGCGATCTGTTCTTTCGACAACGAATGGAACAGAATCGTCTCGTCGATCCGGTTGAGGAATTCCGGACGGAAATGATCCTTCAGCAGCGATTTGACCGCCGCCTCGATTTCCCACGGTTCGGCCTGCTTTTCGGCCAGCTTTTGGATTTCCGCGCTGCCGAGGTTGCTGGTCATGACGATGACCGTATTCTTGAAGTTCACGGTTCGGCCCTGCCCATCGGTGAGGCGGCCGTCGTCCAGAACCTGAAGCAGAACGTTGAACACGTCCCGGTGCGCCTTTTCGATTTCGTCGAACAGGACGACCGAATACGGCTTCCGCCGCACCGCCTCCGTCAGCCGCCCGCCTTCCTCGTAACCGACGTAACCCGGCGGGGCGCCGATCAGCCGCGCCACCGAATGCGGCTCCATGAACTCGCTCATGTCGATCCGCACCATCGCGTTTTCATCGTCGAACAAAAATTCCGCCAACGCCTTGCAAAGTTCCGTTTTGCCCACGCCCGTCGGACCGAGGAAAAGAAAGCTTCCGATCGGCCGGTTCGCATCGCCCAACCCCGCGCGATTCCGCCGCACCGCGTTCGACACCGCCCGCACCGCCTCCTCCTGCCCGATCACGCGCTTCCCCAGACGCTCTTCCATCTTCATCAGCTTGTCCCGCTCCCCCTCCAGCATCCGGTTCACCGGCACCCCGGTCCACCGGCTCACCACCTCCGCGATCTCCTCGGCCGTCACTTCATCCTTCACCATCGCCTGGCCCGACTTCTGCAAGTCCCGCAAACGCTGATTTGCCTGTTCGGCCTTCCGATTCAACTCCCGCATCTCGCCGTACTGAATTCGCGCCGCCACCTCCAAATTTCCCTGGCGCTGGGCCTGTTCCAGCTCGACCTGCTTGTTGTCCAACTGCTCCTGGAGCTTTTTGATCGCCCGCATCGCGCCCACTTCGTTCTCCCAGCGCGCGGTGAGCTTGGTGTTCTCCTCCTGCAAACCGGACAGTTCCTTTTCCGCCTTGGCCCGCTGCTGTTGCGAGGCCGGGTCCTTCTCCCGCCGAAGCGCTTCCAGCTCGATCTGAAGCTGCATGATCCGCCGCCGGATTTCGTCCAGCTCCGCCGGC